>SXGT01154261.1_pt1 | contig 182222 bp, 179 predicted proteins | sample 3176221 | NCBI WGS metagenome assembly SXGT01 (sample SAMN11356862, study PRJNA531348) | freshwater metagenome | isolation source: freshwater sample F1-120 | place: China: Fuxian Lake, Yuxi | collected 2017-12-25 | reverse complement strand
TCATACCCCGTTTTTCGCGAACTATCACCCGCAGTTCTATTTCCGTACTACGGACGTGACTGGCACTATTGCGTTGCCTGCTGGCACGGAGATGGTTATGCCTGGTGACAACACTGAGATGACTGTGCAGCTCCAGAAGCCGATTGCTATGGAAGAAGGCTTGCGGTTCGCAATTAGAGAAGGTGGCCGTACTGTTGGTGCAGGCCGCGTAATCAAAATCAACAAGTAGGGAATAAAGAACGTGGCTGTAAATACTCAAACAGTTCGGATCAAGCTCCGGGCCTACGATCACGAGATCATCGATCAGTCAACTAAGAAGATCGTTGAGACTGTGGTTCGCACCCAAGCGAAGATCCGTGGCCCGGTGCCGCTCCCAACGGAGATCCGTAAGTACTGCGTGATCCGTGGGCCGCACAAGCACAAGGACAGCCGCGAGCACTTCGAAATGCGGATCCACAAACGCCTCATCGACATCGTCGAGTCGAACCCGAAGACTCTCGAATCGTTGCAGCGCCTCGAGATGCCAGCAGGCGTCGATATCGAGATCAAGATCCAGCAATAAGTATGCGTCAACAAGATTTTTGAGATTGCCTGCCAAACTGGCGGGCAATCTCGCGTTTATCGGTACTAGTTCACTGTGTGAGTACCGGTTGCCAATCCGCACCGACCTTGGCTGCTATTTGAGAATCTAGGAAGGCAGCGAACTTCTGAGCACCTAGTTCCGTGAGGTGTATCCCGTCGCTGAACCAGTCGGACTGCGAGTTTGAGTAATTACGCCAGTCGATAAGCGTGGCGTTCTCGAATTGCGGCACGAGATGTTCGAGCGCCGAATTAACTTGCGGTTCGTGGATTAGCTGTGACCGGCTATTGACGAAGAACACGTGGTCCACATCTTTCAACAAACCAGCGAAATCGCGAAAGTCTTTGTCAGCGAACGGTCGAGCTGTTCCCAAATGTATGACGACGATCTCCGGTACTGAGTCTTGCTCGAGGAGTTCGACTATGAGCGCCCGTGCTTCAGGAATCGTTCGGTTCCCTGCCGCAAGAACGAACATTGCAGGAAGTTCTTTGACTAGGCCACTCCGAGCGCGGTCCATAACACTGTCTCCAATAGCGAGCGCGGTGTAATCCCGACCAGCTAAGCATTCAGTTGCATCGTCGACCTGGCGTTCTGGCACCGAAACATCCCAGTTAGAACCAGCCACCGATTGGATCGCGTTACTCACGCGGGCCACGTAGCTAGAGATCCAGCCTGTTGAGCGAATACTGGCTATCTGATTCAGGACGACGAAACGAGGGTCGGCGCTAGTTGCTCGGCGGATTTCCTTTAGCTGCCCGATTCCTCGGGTCGCGATGAGGATCACTGTGCTGTACGTAGCCGTTTCTCGTGTGAGAACGTTCGCGATTGGGTCATCGAACGAATCATCTGCGTTGAGTTCAATTACGACAATGCCTGGCTGCGGCGACATCGACCGCGCCGAGAATTCATCACCGTTACGAATGTCGCGCAGTAGCTGCAGCGTTTCAGGAAGGGCGCGGTCGACTGAAGCGTTGATGATCATCGTCGGCATTGCTCGCTTGAGTTGGTCGCGCGCCTCAACCATGCTGGTTGAACCGAGCGCCAACGCAGTTTTTGCTTGCCTAGGCGGACAGATTGGGGTGGCGAGTGCAGCTTCGCTACCTGATAGTTGTGGAAGCGGTGTGAAAAATAGTTCGAAACTGAGAGCAGTTATCGGAACTGCGACAACAAGCAGTAACGCGAGAAGGCGCCTTCGGGTTAACGCCCTCGAATCGATGTGACTTGTTCGATAAGCGTGAATGAACCGACCGATGGATCCATGTCGGATTGGCGATTCGACCCATCGATACGAGACTTCCGTGATCGCAAACGTCAACACGAAGCGCAGTAACAAATTCGCGTTACCTGTGATCGGGATATCGACGCCGGGACGGGTTATTAGAAAAATCGGCATATGCCACATGTAGAGCCCGTATGACCGCGTGCCAATATATCTGAGCGGGCGGACTGCTAGCACCCGACTCCAGATCGAGCCAGGGTGAATAGCAACGGCGATTGCCGTAATTGCCACTAGGTCAATCAGAACCCAACCACCGCGATAGATCCACGGCTCGAAGTCGTTCATGTTTAGGTAGCTGTAGAGCAATGCTCCGAATGCCACGGTCCCAGTTACGGTGAGAAGTAAGCGTTTGGTGGCCAGCGCTGTCTTCGCTGCGTTGTTCGGTGACCAAACGAAGGCAAGGGCGGCGCCGAGGAGAATTCCTGTGGCGCGCGTGTCTGTGCGGACAAAAATATTTGCTGGGTCGTCCTGGTTAGATGAATAGAGGTGACTCATCCACGCAGCAGATGCGATGGCGAACCCTGTTGAGGCGACTGCAACGCTGCGCCGCCCGATGCGCGACTTCAGTGCTACGAAGAGCACGAGTGGCCATACCAAGTAGAACTGTTCTTCTACCGCTAGAGACCAGAGGTGGCCTAGTAGTGGACTCCGCCCACTGATTTCTAGGTAGGACTCTCCTGCAAACACCTGGTACCAGTTTGTGACATAGCCGAGCGCAGCTACCACGTTTCCGCGGAGGCTCTGGCGCGCATCAGGGAGGAATAGCACCGCGTACGTGATTGTGACGGCAAGCGTGAGGTAGAGCGCTGGGAGTAGACGTCTCGCACGACGAATCCAGAAAGCTTTCAACGAAATCGTGCCGCGAGTGTCGTACTCCGCGAGGATTAGTGAAGTGATCAGGTACCCACTGATCGCAAAGAAAACGTCAACGCCGAGAAATCCGCCTTGCCATCTAGCAAGAGGTGCGTGGTACAACATCACGGGGATGATTGCGACTGCTCTAAGGCCATCAAGCCCTGGCCAGTAACTGGGTTTGCGGCCCTCCGAGATGTGCTGGCCAAGAATTTCAGTCATTCGGTTCGATACGGTATCTAACCCCAAGCTTCACAGGCGGAAACGGGAGATCATCATGGCTTACGTCGAACTCAACAAGGCCAACTGGAACCAGCGTGCGCCGATTCACGCGGCTTCTGACTCCTACAACCTCGCTCGTTTGATCGCCGATCCCGAGGCGCGGTCGAACGTAATTGATTACGACGCACCCCACCTTGGTGACTTAACTGGTCTCGATGTCTTGCACCTCCAGTGCCACATCGGAACCGACACGGTTTCCCTGTCTCGGCTCGGAGCACGTTCGATCACCGGACTCGACTTTTCCGTCGAGTCTCTTAAGGTCGCGCGAAGGCTTGCAGCTGACTGCGCAATAGAAGCGACGTTCATCGAAAGCGATGTTTATTCAGCGGTATCCGCACTCGGCGGAAAAACATTTGATGTCGTGTACTCGAGTGTTGGTGCGCTCAATTGGCTGCCGAACGTAAAGACATGGGCGGAAGTAGTAGCTACTCTCCTTAAGCCGGGTGGCAGGTTGTATCTCCGCGACGCCCATCCGATGCTTTATACGCTCGAATACACACGCGATGACCAGTTGTTGGTTGTTTCTCTGCCTTATTTCGAGATGCGCGATCCGTACGTAGACGACGAACCGGGTACCTATACCGATGGCGACACGTCGAACTTGACGGCCATCACTACTCACGAGTGGAACCATGGCCTCGGCGAAACCGTTCAGGCCGTAATCGATGCTGGTCTATGCATTTCTCGTCTAGACGAACATATCGACCTTGAATGGAAGCCGTTCGAGTGGGTAGTTGAGACCGCCCCTGGTCGTTATGCCCTGCCTGAAGGCCGCGAGCGCCTCCCGATGATGTACACAATCGAGGCGACGAAGTCCTGAACAGAGGCCAATTCGAGCCCGACTCGGAGCTTTCGGATTGCGACTGATACCTTTTACGAGTTCCTACAGGCCCCCCTGTAGCAATTTGACGTCCTCATACGCCCAGCACTCAGGGGAACCGTGAGGCAAAACCGAATCGACGCTCCGCTCGGTTGAGGAAACTCAAAGACCCGAGGCGGAGCGTTTGCGTGGATGAACGAATCCATCCACGTGAATAACCAACACGAGGCAGTCATGGCAAGCAAAGGCATACTCGGGCTCAAGCTCGGAATGACCCAGGTCTGGGACGCTGAAGGTCGAATGGTCCCAGTGACCGTGATCGAGGCCGGGCCTTGTCGCGTAGTGCAGATGAAAACGCCTGAGCGCGATGGTTACAGCGCGGTGCAGCTCTCCTTCGGAGAGACCAAGGCAAGTCGTTTGAACAAGCCCAAGCTTGGGCATCTTGCGCTCGCTGACGCACCACCGAGCCGCACATTGGTCGAACTGCGTGTCGACGACCTATCTGGCTTCGAGGTCGGCATGGTCATCAAGGCCGATGTATTCGCAAGCGGCGAAAAGGTCGATGCCACAGGGCTTTCTAAGGGCCGAGGTTTTTCTGGAGCAATGCAGCGACACAACTTCAGCGGCCAAAACGCAACTCACGGTAACAACAAGAAGCATCGTTCGCCAGGCTCTGTCGGGGCATGTGCAACGCCTTCACGAGTTTTCAAAGGCAAGAAGATGGCTGGCCAGTGGGGTAACACCAGGGTTACGACTCTCAATCTCACGGTTGTCGAAGGTGATTCTGAGCGCAACCTGATTCTTGTCAAGGGCGCCGTTCCTGGCGCTACCGGCGGACTCGTCTTCTTGCGCAACGCAGTGAAAGCGGATGTGAAATGAGTGCATCAGAGGCCAAGACGGTCACGATGAAGAACGCGTCTGGCGCGGATGCTGGCAACGTAGAACTCGCAAACGGGGTGTTTGGCTTAGAGCCCAATATGGCTGTCATGCACCAGGTAGTGACAGCGCAACTCGCGCACAAGCGCGCAGGAACGCACAGCACGAAGACTCGTGCGGAGGTTGCTGGCGGTGGCGCTAAGCCATGGAACCAAAAAGGCACGGGCCGTGCTCGTCAAGGTTCAACGCGTGCGGTGCAGTGGCGCGGTGGTGGTATCGCGCATGGCCCGAAGCCACGTGACTACACGCAAAAAGTCAACAAGAAAGTCGTGTCGATAGCGATTCGCAGCGCACTTTCTGATCGTGCGATGGACAACAAGGTTGTCGTAGTCGACGACTGGGGAATCACCGAGCCAAGCACTAAGGCTGGCGTCAAGCTTCTTACGAGCCTCGGTTTTCGTCCGGCGGGTGAACGTGCACCAAGAATTCTCGTGGTGCTTTTCCGCACAGAAGAAGCTGTCTGGAAGTCGCTCCGGAACCTCGGTGAGCGTGTTCAGGTGATTCTTCCAGAAGAGCTCAACGCGTACGACATTTTGGTCAACGACTACATCGTGTTCTCGCAAGCGACCCTAACTAGCGCTACCGCACGACTCAATGGTGGCGGCCGCTCAGCTGAGTCGATCGCTGTTATCTCTGACTCAGGAGAAGAGGCCTAGATATGGCGAATGATCCGCGTGACGTAATTATCCGACCAGTCGTGTCGGAGAAGAGCTACGCGAACTTCGACGAAGCGGTCTACACCTTCGTTGTTGCAGCAGGCTCGAACAAGATCGAAATCCGCCAAGCCATCGAAGCTATCTGGCCCGATGTGCGTGTCAGATCAGTGAACACATTGAATCGCAAGGGCAAGGTCAAGCGTTCCCGCAGGGTTCGTGCGACATCAAAGAAACCAGACTCCAAGCGCGCGATCGTCACGCTCGCTGAGGGTCAGATCGACATCTTCGGGAGCTGACGATGCCGGTACGTACACGCAAACCAACTAGTCCTGGTCGTCGCTTCCAGACGGTGTCAGATTTCTCTGACATCACGAAGTCGAAGCCAGAAAAGGCGCTCACACGCCCGAAGCCACAGACCGGTGGTCGCAACAACTACGGGCGCATCACTTCGCGTCACCGTGGTGGTGCGCACAAGCGCAAGTACCGTGTCATCGACTTCCGTCGTATTAAAGACGGCGTCCCGGCCAAGGTCGCAGCAATTGAGTACGACCCAAACCGCAACTCGCGCATCGCGCTGCTCCACTACCTAGACGGCGAGAAGGCATACATCCTTGCCCCACTCGGGCTTCAGGTTGGCACGATGCTCTCCAACGGTCGCGACGCCGACATCCGTCCGGGCAACGCGCTTCCGCTGCGTTATATCCCTGTCGGTACAACAGTGCACGCAGTCGAGATGAAGCCAGGCGCTGGTGCCAAGCTGGGTCGAAGCGCAGGCACAGCTATTCAGCTCATCGCTAAAGAAGGTGACTTCGCAACGCTGCGTTTGCCGAGCACCGAAATGCGTCGCGTGCCGATCGACTGCCGTGCAACTGTCGGCACTGTTGGCAACCCCGAAGCTTCGCTGATCTCGATCGGTAAAGCTGGACGTAACCGCTGGAAGGGCGTTCGCCCACAAAGCCGTGGTGTTGTAATGAACCCAGTCGACCACCCACTCGGTGGTGGCGAGGGTAAGAGCTCAGGTGGACGGCACCCAGTGTCGCCATGGGGAAAGCCGGAAGGCCGCACCCGCAAGAAGGGCAAGGCGAGTGACAAGCTCATCGTCCGCCGTCGTCGTACGCGTGGATCCCGGAGGTAACGGCTTATGCCGCGCAGTCTAAAAAAAGGTCCGTTTATTGATGCTCACCTGCAAGCCAAGGTGGACCGAATGAACGAGGCCGGTGAAAAGAAGGTCATTAAGACCTGGTCGCGTCGTAGCACGATCACTCCTGACTTCGTCGGTCACACCTTCGCGGTGCATGACGGACGCAAGCACGTGCCTGTGTACGTCAGTGAGCCCATGGTTGGCCACAAGCTTGGTGAGTTCTCACCCACTCGCACGTTCCGGTATCACGCGGGCCAAGAGAAGTCGTCGAGGCGATAACAATGGCTACAACAACCGCTACGCCGACTGTCGAGGCCAAAGCGACTCTTCGCTACCTCGGTACGTCGCCAACCAAAGTCCGTCCGCTTCTTAACTTGATTCGCGGAATCTCGGTCGAGCACGCTGAGCGCATCTTGCAGCTCACACCGCGTGGCGCTGGTGATGATGTCCTCAAGCTGCTCGAGTCCGCTGTAGCTAATGCTGCGAACTTGCACGCTGTAGAGCCAGAAGAACTGTTCGTCAAAGTTTGTTTTGCAGATGAGGGTCCGACACGCTCGCATGGCCGTCCGCGTGCACGTGGGCGTTTTTTCAAGACGCGCAAGCGCAGCACGCATATCACCATCGTTGTTGCTCGATACAACGAAGCCGAACTTGAGCTTCGTCGCCGCAACGCCGAGTCGTCAAGTGCGCCGGTCGCGGCTTCACGCAGGTCGCGCACGGAGCGTGTCAAGAAGTCACGTGCAGCAGCCGCTGGCCACGACCACGACCACGACCATGACCACGCCGAAGAGATCGCAGCAGATGCATCGATAGACGAGGCCGAAGAACCGACAACTGAAGCCACCGAAGCTATCGATGGCGAGGAGACCGAGTAATGGGTCAAAAAATCAACCCTTACGGGTTCCGTCTCGGGATTGTCACCGACTGGAAGAGCCGCTGGATTGCCGATGGGCAGACCTACCGCGACTACCTCGTCGAAGACATCAAGATTCGTGAATACCTAAAGAAGCAACTCGAGCGCGCGGCGGTTAGCCGTGTCGAGATCGAGCGAAGCATCGACAAGCTTCGCGTCGATGTATTCACTGCACGCCCCGGAATCGTGATTGGGCGCAAGGGTGTAGAGGCCGAGCGCCTTCGCAAAGACCTGCACAAGATCACTGGTAACCCGCGGATTGCGTTCAACATTCAAGAGATCAAGCAGCCGGAACTCGATGCCACGCTTATTGCACAGGGAGTCGCCGACCAGCTTGCTGGCCGAGTGAGCTTCCGTCGCGCGATGAAGCGTGCGCTGCAGACCGCTATGAAGTCTGGCGCTCAGGGCATAAAGGTGCAGTGTGGCGGTCGACTTGGTGGCGCCGAAATGAGCCGTTCGGAGACCTACCGCGAAGGTCAGGTTCCGCTCCACACGCTGCGTGCCGACATTGACTACGGCTTGGCCGAGGCCCGCACCGGTAGTGGTCGCGTTGGTGTCAAGGTCTGGATCTACAAAGGCGAGATCCTTCCTTACAAGAGCGCTAGCGAAGACAAGATTGCCCGTGAAGCTGCGATGGCAGTCGGAGAGGCGCCGACAGCAGCGAGGCGCGTTGTGCGTGCTGGTGGCGGACGTCAACGCGCGGCGGCAGAACAGATTGAGGTTTCAGAAGTCGCAGCCCGCGACGAAGCTCCTGCAGAGACCGTCGACATCATCAAAGAGGTCGACCCAGAATTGCAGAAGTTGCTTGACGACGAAGAAGACATCTTGCGCCGCACCGGTGGTTCTAGTGACCACGGCCCGCACAAGTTCCACGCCGAGTAGAAGGGGAGGAAACTAGTTATGTTGATGCCCCGCAAGGTCCGCCACCGCAAGGTGCACCGTGGCCGTCGAGCAGGTGTCGCTAAGGGCGGCACCAAGGTTGTCTTCGGCGACTTCGGAATCCAGGCGTTGGAGCCCGGTTGGCTTACAAGCCGTCAGATCGAAGCTGCTCGTATTGCGATGACTCGCAAGATCAAACGAGGCGGCAAGGTTTGGATCACCGTTTTTCCTGACAAGCCGGTTACGCAAAAGCCAGCCGAAACCCGCATGGGTTCAGGCAAAGGTAACCCCGAAAAGTGGGTGGCTGTAGTGAAGCCCGGACGCATCTTGTTCGAGCTTTCGGGTGTGCCCGAAGAACTAGCTCGCGAAGCATTGCGTCTCGCGATCCACAAGTTGCCGATGAAGGCGCGTTTCGTTTCGCGTTTGGATGAGGCATAGGAGCCAAGATGAAGGGTTCAGAAGTTCGCGAAATGAACGACACCGTGCTTGCTGCAAAGCTCGCGGAAACCAAGCAGGAGCTATTCAGCCTGCGTTTCCAGCACGCGACCGGCCAACTCGAGAAGACGACCCAGATCGGCGAACTGCGCAAAGACATCGCGCGGCTCAACGGTGAAATGCGCCAGCGCGAAATCGCAGAGGCGGAGAGTGAGTGACATGACAGAAGACGCAACGACGAGTCGGCCCAACGCCCGCAAGGTGCGTGAAGGCATCGTCGTCTCGACCAAGATGCAAAAAACTGCTGTCGTGCAGGTCGTAGACCGCGTTCGCCATCCGCTGTACCGCAAGACGATGCAGCGGACCACGAAGTTCTACGCACACGATGAGACAAACGATGCTCGCGAAGGTGACCGTGTATCGATACAAGAGACTCGTCCGCTTTCAAAGCTGAAGCGCTGGCGTGTCCTAGAAATTCTGGAGCGTGCTCGATGATTCAGCAAGAATCGCGGTTACGCGTTGCAGATAACTCTGGAGCTCGCGAGGTGCTTTGCATCAAAGTGCTCGGCGGAACGCGACGTCGTTACGCTGGTATTGGCGACGTCTTTGTAGCCACAGTCAAAGATGCTGTTCCCGGCGGAACAGTCAAGAAGGGCGACGTCGTGAAGTGTGTCGTTGTCCGGACCAAGAAAGAGCGTCGTCGTGCAGACGGTAGCTACATCCGTTTCGACGAGAACGCAGCAGTTCTGATCAACGATCAAATGCAGCCACGTGGCACGCGCATCTTCGGTCCAGTTGGTCGCGAACTTCGCGACAAGAAGTTCATGCGCATTGTTTCACTAGCGCCGGAGGTGTTGTGACCATGAAGCTCACAAAAGGTGACGAAGTCGTAGTCATCGCTGGCAAGGACAAGGGCAAGAAGGGCACGATCTCTCGTGTCATTCATCCCGACCGCGTCATCGTCGACGGCATCAACATCGCTAAGAAGCACCAGAAGCCTACTAAGGCGACAATGCAAGGTGGAATCATCGACAAAGAGATGCCGATCCACGTATCGAATGTCGCGATTGCCGACCCGAAGACCGGTGCGCCATCGCGAATCGGTTACCGCTTCGAGCCAGATGGCAGCAAAGTCCGAGTATCACGCAAGTCTGGAGCTGACGTTCCACGCAAGCCGGGAGCGGACAAATAATGGCTGACACAACAGTGACCCCGCGTCGCAAAGCCCAGTACGACAACGAGGTCCGCACAAGTCTTCAGACAGATCTCGGTCTTCAGAACTCGATGATGGTTCCGCGGCTGTCGAAGATCGTGATCAACATGGGTGTTGGCCGCGCCACTCAGCAGCGTTCGTTGCTCGACGGTGCAGTCAAGGACATGCAGATCATCACCGGCCAGAAGCCACTTGTCACAAAGGCCAAGAAGTCGATCGCTTCTTTCAAACTCCGCGAAGGCAACGAGATCGGCGCCAAGGTCACTTTGCGCGGACCTCGTATGTGGGAGTTCTACGACCGTCTCGTTTCGCTCGCGATTCCTCGAATCCGTGACTTCCGAGGCATGCCGAGCAAACAGTTCGACGGCTCGGGCAACTACACGTTCGGTGTCACAGAGCAGTTGATCTTCCCAGAGATCGACTACGACAACATCGACACAGTGCGTGGGATGAGCATCACGATTGTCACAACCGCAAGCTCCGATGAACATGGTCGAGCACTACTTACGGCACTCGGCTTTCCGTTCCGCCGTGATGGCCAGTAAGGGATACAGATGGCGAAGAAGTCTCTAAGAAACAAGCAGTTGAAGGCGCCGAAGTTCAAGGTCCGCGCCTATACGCGTTGCCAGAAGTGCGGGCGTCCACGGTCTGTGTACCGCGCGTTCGGGCTGTGTCGAGTATGTCTGCGCAGCATGTCCCATGCCGGGGAAATCCCGGGTGTAACGAAGTCGTCTTGGTAAGGAGGGTGAACAAATGACAATGACAGATCCGATTGCCGACATGCTCACCCGCATCCGTAACGCCAACACGGCGTTCCACGATGACGTAGTTATGCCGTCTTCGAAGGTAAAAGCCGCTCTTGCCCAGATTCTCGTGAATGAGGGATACATCGGTGGTTTCGAGGTTGGGGAGCGGCCGGGTCGACCTGGCAAGTTCCTGACCGTGCACCTGAAGTACACCCAAGATCGCAAGCGTGTCATCTCGGGCATCAAGCGAGTCTCCAAGCCAGGTCTTCGCGAGTACCGTCCATCGACTTCGATGCCACGTGTACTCGGCGGACTCGGCATCGCGATTATCTCGACTAACCAGGGACTTCTCACCGACCGTGAAGCGCGTTTGCGCCATGTCGGCGGCGAAGTGCTCTGCACGGTTTGGTAACGGGGTCACGATGAGTCGTATTGGAAAACAACCGATCACAGTTCCAGCAGGAGTCAAGGTAGCGATCGCCGATCGTCAGGTAACCGCAACTGGCCCTAAAGGCGAGATGAGCCTCGTGCTCGTAGGCGATGTTGCAGTTGCACACGAAGATGACGTGCTCGTCGTGTCACGTGCGAACGACGACCGACGCAACCGCGCATTGCACGGTTTGCAACGCACGCTTGTAGCAAACTTGGTTAAGGGTGTCAGCGAAGGTTTCACGCGTGAACTCGACATTGTCGGTGTTGGTTACCGCGCCGCTGCTCAAGGTTCAGACGGACTTGATGTCACTGCTGGATATTCACACCCGGTGCATGTCAAGGCTCCAGCCGGAATCACTTTCGAGGTACCAACCCCGACCAAGATCATTGTCAAGGGTGCCGACAAGCAACTTGTTGGTCAGGTCGCAGCTGACATCCGCAAGATCCGTAAGCCAGAGCCGTACAAGGGCAAAGGCATCCGATACTCCGACGAAATTGTCCGCCGCAAGGCCGGCAAGTCGGCGAAGTGAGGTAGAAAAACATGGCACTTACAACCAGAGAACGAAGGCAACGGCGTCACCGCCGGGTCCGCAAAAAAGTGTGGGGGACCGCAGAGCGTCCGCGTCTTGCGGTATTCCGTTCCAACAAGCACATTTACGCCCAGGCAATCGACGACCTCAACGGTCGCACGATCGCGGCTGCTTCCACGATGGAAGCCTCATTGCGTGGCGGGCGTACAGGTAGCGCCGAGGCTGCGGCCGAGGTCGGCAAGCTTGTTGGCGAGAGAGTCAAAGCCGCAGGAATCAGTTCGGTCGTGTTCGACCGTGGCGGTTTCCAGTATCACGGTCGCATAGCTGCGGTCGCCGATGGGGCTCGCGCAGCGGGTCTCGATTTCTAGAGGGAAACTCATGGCTGAAAGCCCATTTGAAGAGCGAGTTATCGCAATCAACCGAGTATCAAAGGTCGTGAAGGGCGGGCGTCGGTTCTCCTTCACTGCTCTAGTCGCGGTCGGCGACGGCAACGGACGGGTTGGTCTTGGCTACGGCAAGGCAAAAGAAGTTCCTGCAGCTATCCAAAAGGGCATCGAAGAAGCCAAGAAGAATCAGTTCGCAGTTCCGATGGTTGGCAACACTGTTGTCCACACGGTGATTGGCCAACACGACTCGGCCCGCGTGCTCATGCACCCTGCTTCGCCTGGAACTGGAGTTATCGCTGGCGGTGCTGCTCGTCAGATCTTGGAAGCCGCAGGTATTCACGACGTGCTTGCTAAGTCGCTTGGTGCATCGAACGCAATCAACGTTGCGCGCGCCACTATCGATGGTCTGCAAGCACAGCGTCGGCCAGAAGATGTTGCAGCCATGCGCGGCAAGTCGATCGACGAAGTGACACCTCCTGGGTTGCTTAAGTCGTACCAGGCGGTCAAGCACGGAAATTACAAGGAAGGCGCCGAACAGGCGGTGGTTTGAGATGGCTCAACTTCTTGTGACTCTGCGTAAGAGTCTTATTGGAACCAAGCCAAAGCATCGCGGAACTGTGCGTGCGTTAGGTCTCGGCAAGATTGGTAGCAGCAACGTGCTACCTGATCGCCCAGAGATTCGCGGCATGATCGCTCGGGTCCCGCACCTCGTTTCGGTTGAGGAAGTGAACTGACATGACTATCAAGATCCATGACTTAAAGCCTGCAGATGGCTCAACGCACCGACGTAAGCGCGTTGGTCGTGGTATCGGCGGCAAGGGTGGCAAGACTGCCGGCCGCGGTACCAAGGGTCAGAACGCTCGCAACAAGGTTCCGGTCAACTTCGAAGGTGGCCAGACGCCAATTCACCGGCGTACTCCGAAGGCCAAAGGCTTCAAGAACCCGTTCCGGGTCGAGTACGACGTGGTCAACATCGATTCGCTACACGACTTTGTCGGCGACGATGTCTCCCCACAGACTTTGCGTGCCGTAGGGCTCGTTTCAAAGAACGGTCTAGTGAAGGTGCTTGGTCGCGGTGACCTCGGTAACCGCAAGCTAACAGTCAAGGCTCATGCGTTTTCGGAGTCAGCAAAAGCCGCCATCGAAGCTGCCGGCGGAAGTTGTGAACTTCTAGGTAAGCCTTGGGCCGTTCGTCCGCGTGCAGCGGGCAACCAGCACATGAATCGCTAGGCTCGCTCGATCGTCCGACCCCTTTCGCTAGAAGAGCGAGATAGGAGTTTCTCTTATGTCGGGCTTTCGCCGACTTGCGAACATATGGCGTGTAGCAGACCTTCGTGGCAAGGTGCTGTTCACATTGCTAATCGTCCTGATCTATCGGGTAGGCGCACACGTCACTGTTCCATACGTTGACTTCTCAACCATCAAGTCATTGCAGGAACAATCCGAAGGCACTGGCGGAATCGTCGGGTTCCTCGACCTGTTTTCTGGCGGGGCAATTACCAACGTCGCTGTGTTCTTCCTCGGGATCATGCCGTACATAACGGCATCGATCATCATGCAGTTACTAGGCGTTGTCATACCGAAACTCGAGCAATGGCAGCAAGAAGGACAGAGCGGTCAGAAGAAGATCACTCAGTGGACTCGCTATCTCACCGTTGCGTTGGCGCTCGTGCAGAGCACTGGTTTTGTGTTCGCCCTCAAGAGTGGCAACGCTGGACTTTTCGGAATGTCCGGCAATTCGCTTCCAGAAGGCATCAACTTCATCCCCGAATTCACTACATATAAGGCCCTGATCATCGTTCTGACTTGGACCGCTGGTACGGCGCTCGTCATGTGGCTCGGAGAGGCAATCACCCAGCGCGGAATTGGCAACGGCATGTCGATCCTGATCTTTGGCTCAGTCGTGTCGCAGCTTCCTCAACAAATGGTGGGCGTGTACCGGAATCAATCGTTGTTCGAGTTCATTGGAATCCTCGCAATTGCGATCGCGATGATCATCGGCGTCGTGATCGTCGAGTCGGGGCAGCGAAGAATTCCGGTGCAGTTCGCCAAACGAGTTGTGGGCAGACGAATGTACGGTGGGCAGAACACGTACATCCCTCTCAAGGTCAACCAGTCGGGCGTTATCCCCGTAATTTTCGCGAGTTCGATTCTGCAGTTCCCGGCGCTCCTCACAAGCGTGGTGCCGTGGAAGTGGTACGACGATTTTGTCAACAGAAACCTTGTCGGCACGGGTACGACGACATGGACCTACGTTGGTCTGTACGCGTTGATGATCTTGTTCTTCGCGTACTTCTACACGGCAATTGCCTTCAACCCGATGCAACAGGCCGACGTGATCCGCAAGCAGGGTGGCTTTATCCCTGGGATTCGCCCTGGGCCCCCAACGGAGCGGTACTTGGCCAAGGTCCTGAACCGAATCACCTTCCCTGGCGCACTTTTCTTGATGACCATTGCTCTCGTGCCGTTCGTGTTCTTGATCGTTTGGGATGTGAAGCAGTTCCCGTTCGGCGGCACGTCGTTATTGATCACCGTCGGTGTTGCTCTCGAGACAATGAAGCAGATCGATAGCCAGCTCATGATGCGCAACTACGAAGGGTTCTTGCGCACCTAGCGCTCATTGACATGAATCTCCGACCCCGATTGGTGCTACTTGGAAAGCAGGGTGCAGGCAAAGGCACGCAAGCCGTGCGCCTAGCCGCGCAATATGACATAGCGCACCTTTCAACCGGAGACCTGTTTCGAGCGCAGGGCAAGCTTGGTACCGAGTTCGGGCTCAAAGCCAAGCAATACATGGACAATGGCGACCTTGTGCCAGATGAAATTGTCATGGGAGTTATTGAAGAATGTCTCGCTCCCGGTGGAACGCTCGCAGAGGGATTCGTTCTCGACGGTTTTCCGCGGACACGTGCGCAGGCAGAAGCGCTCGAGATCGTGCTCGATGGTCGGCCGATCGACATTGTGATCCACCTCGACGTGCCGCGCGCAATAGTTGTTGAAAGGCTGTCCGAACGCCGCGTGTGCGTAAAAAACAGCGGACACATTTACAGTTTTAGTAAGCCGCCTGCCGATGGCCACACCTGCGATAAATGTGGTGGCGAAGTCGTGCAGCGCGAGGACGACACTCCGGAGGCAATCAATCGCCGTCTCGATACCTATGAACGCGATACGCGTCCAATTCGTGAGTTCTATGGTTCTAACGACCGTCCTCTCGTAACCATCGATGGGCTCGGTGAAACCGATGAAGTTTTCGCTCGATGCTGTGATGCAATCGACGCAGTTCTCTGATCTAACAGAATCTTCGCGCTGTGGTTACGCGTAAGTCCGTCGAAGAGATCGCAATCATGCGACGTGCTGGGCGCGTCGTCGCCGAGATGCATTCCGCATCCGCTGCAATTCTGCGACCAGGAATTAATACTGGCGATCTAGATCGCGTTTGTCGCGAAGTCATCGAACGTCGTGGAGCGCGTTCGAACTTTCTTGGATACCACGGGTTTCCTGCCGTCGCCTGCATATCCGTTAACGAGGAAGTCGTTCACGGGATTCCGGGCCGTCGTGTCTTACATGAAGGCGACATTGTCAGCATCGACTGCGGAGCGATAATCGAAGGCTGGCATGCGGATGCTGCAATCACGTTGCCAGTCGGTGAAGTCGACGGCGACAGCTTGCGGCTAATCGACGTGACCAAAGCGGCTCTAGAAGCCTCAATCACTCGGTGCATCCCGGGCCGGACGGTAGGAGATTTAGGCGCTGCCTCAATGGCAGTAGTCAAAGCGGCTGGCTTCGATTTCTTGCGTGAGTACACGGGACACGGTATTGGGAGAGCGCTCCACGAAGATCCAGATGTTCCAAATTACGGAAAACGCGGACGTGGAATGCGACTGAAAGTTGGCCATGTGTTGGCGATAGAGCCAATGGTCACGGCAGGCGAAGCCGACGTTGTCACGCTTGAAGATGACTGGACGGTCGTAACGACCGACGGATCCCGTTCAGCCCATTTCGAGCACACAATCGCCGTAACCGACAACGGTCCAGAAATTCTTACTCTCCCGTAACAGTTTTTTGCTTCGCGCGTACAAACGTGCTCATGCCAGGTGTAGTGAAGGCAACCGTCCCGCGATCTGGCGCATAAATGAGCGATTTTCGCAATAGTTGATCTCGAGTGCTGCTCAACGTTCCGAGAGACCTGTTTAGAGATTCAGCTATAAGACTTGTCGACGCTCGATTCTCGTTGGTCTCTAGGTTTGCAAGCACCGTTAGGTACTGCTGTTGTGCTGGCGTGGTGCGATTCCATCGGGATCCGAAGAAACTCCGAGCTAGATACGCCTCACCGGCTGCCACACCAGCGCGTGCATCGCTTCCGGTGATAGGCGAAGCGAGAGCGAAGTCCCAAACATGCTTGCCGTAGACCTGTAGGAAATATGGGTAACCGCGTGCTGCGTTCAGGACGATCCTGATCGCGTCTCCTGTCCACCCGACGCGCTCTGTGGTCGTGGCTGCGGTAAGCATTTCTGCAGCAACCTCATCTGTAAACGGTTCAATTGTTTTGATGTCAAATAGGTGTTCCGCGTAGCTCTTCGCGTTGCTAAGTGCCGAGCCAAGATTCGGTAGTCCTGCACCGAACATCGTCACCGGAAGCCCGTGTTGTGCGGTGTCGTGGAGCGCGCCACAGAGACTCGCGATCTCGTTGTCGCCGAGGGCGTGAAGTTCGTCGACGATCAGAGCCACCCCGATGTTGAGTGATGCTGCGGTTGACCCAAGTTCGCCAAGCAATTCGGTGAGGTCGATTTCGAGGTTGCCTGTATCGGCGATGCCCCTTGATGCTTCTACGTCGATGCCTAGAGCGAGGCTGCCGTCGGGCGAACTAGCGAGTGAGAATGCCTTGAATACCGCGAGTGATCGAGAGAGCGTGGCCGGCTGATGACGTCCTGTGGCACTTCGAAGAGAGGCATTAAAGCCTTGGGCGATGGCGCTACGAAAGGGGTAGCCGCTACTCGCCTCAACTTTCGCGATAATCCATCCTCGGGTCGTCGCTTGGCGACGCACCTCGTTGAGCAACACAGCTTTGCCGACCCCTTGAACTCCGAGAAATACTGCACCCCGAGCCTGCCTGTGACTTTCGAGTCGGGCCATGGTCGTGCGTGCGGCGGCAACCTCGGACACGCGGCCGACCAATGCAGTGGGAGGTTGTCCAGCACCAGGAGTGAAGGGGTTTCGGACCGGATCCAAGTGCAACAACCTAGCAACTTTTATCTAGATTTTTTAGATATACGCAGAGATATCTAGATATAAGCTACTCCGAATTGGACCGGCACCTAGGCCGCAAGTAACTTGACAGGGCTGACCGGTCGGGTCGGCCACTAGTCAGAGAAGATTTCGGCGTAGCAACGCGCGCCGAAGAGACGAAGTAGGTGAGCAACACTGGCAAAGCCCAAGGACGACACGATCCTCGTAGAAGGCACGATCTCTGAATCGTTGCCGAACGCGATGTTTCGCGTCGAACTAGAAAATGGGCACAAGGTGCTCGCTCACATCTCAGGAAAAATGCGCATGCACTACATCCGCATCGCTCCTGGCGACAAGGTTCAAATCGAGCTCACGCCCTACGACCTCACGCGTGGGCGTATCACATTCCGTTATCGCTGAAAGTTCTTGGAAAGACAAACAATGAAGGCCCAGTCATGAAGGTACGTCCTTCGGTAAAGAAGATTTGCGACAAGTGCAAAGTGATCCGCCGCCACGGCAAAGTACGGGTCATTTGTGTTGATGCTCGCCACAAACAGGTGCAGGGGTAACGATGGCACGTATTGCAGGAGTTGACATCCCGCGCGAGAAGCGTTTGGAGATTTCACTTACTTATATTTTCGGCGTAGGCAAGACGCGCTCGCAGCAAATCTGTGACGAGACTCAGATCAGTCGCGACACGAGGGTCCGCGACCTGACCGAAGAAGAAATCTCTCGGTTGCGTGCACACATCGACCAGTTTCTCAAGGTCGAAGGTGACTTGCGCCGCGAGGTATCCCAGCACATCAAGCGCAAGATTGAGATCGGCTGCTACGCCGGTATCCGTCACCGTCGCGGGCTCCCTGTCCGTGGGCAACGCACACGTACAAATGCCCGCACACGAAAAGGTCCGAAGCGGACTGTCGCAGGCAAGAAGGCGAGGAAGCACTAGTGGCAAAGCCAGCACCGGGCGGTCGCCGTCCGAAGCGCAAAGAGCGCAAGAACGTCGCGAACGGCGTCGCTCACATCAAGTCATCGTTCAACAACACGATCATCACTTTTACTGACCAGCAAGGCAACACGCTTAGCTGGGCGAGTTCAGGCAACGTCGGTTTCAAGGGTTCGCGCAAGAGCACACCTTTCGCAGCGCAACTTGCTGCCGAAGCAGCGGCCAAGCGTGCCATGGAACACGGCATCCGCAAGGTCGATGTAGTGGTGAAAGGTCCGGGATCAGGTCGCGAAACAGCGATCCGTTCGATCCAGAGCGCTGGTGTCGAAGTCGTTGGAATCAAGGACGTCACTCCGGTACCCCACAACGGTTGTCGCCAGCCGAAACGACGGAGGGTCTGACAAATGGCACGTTACACAGGACCAGTTTGTCGTCTTTGCAGGCGCGAGCGCACGAAGCTTTTTCTAAAAGGCGCTAAGTGCGACTCGATGCGATGCCCGATGGAGAAGCGTCCGTACCCGCCCGGTATGCACGGTCGTGGTCGTATCCGCGACAGTGAGTATCTCGTCCAGCTTCGAGAGAAGCAAAAGACGCGTCGCATCTACGGTCTGCTCGAAAAGCAGTTCCGGTCGGTCTACGCCGAAGCAACCCGTCGTCCAGGAATCACTGGCGAAAACTTGTTGCAACTTCTCGAACTTCGCGTTGACAACATCGTGTTTCGTTCGGGATTCGCAGCGAGCCGTAACCAGGCCCGTCAGTTCGTGCGCCACGGCCACGTAAACGTGAATGGCAAGCGGGTCACGATTCCGTCGTACACGGTCCGCAAGGGCGACGTTGTAACACTTCGCACGAAGGCCACTGGCATGATCGTTGTTCGCCACAACGTCGACACGATCGACCGTCAGATTCCGGCATGGATCGATGTCAGCTCGAACGAACACAGCATCACAATTCGTGAACTGCCGATCCGTGAACAGATCGACACTCTCGTCAAAGAACAGCTCATCGTCGAGCTTTACTCCAAGTAGTTCATACCCAATATCGCACTGCGGCCGGCACACGGTTAGCTAACAATCTGAGGATGGCACAATGCTCATCATTCAACGCCCCGAAATTGAAGCACTTGAGCAGACTGGCAACACACAGTCGTTCACGATCTCACCACTAGAGCCAGGCTTCGGCCATACGCTCGGCAACAGCTTGCGTCGTACGTTGCTGTCATCGATCCCCGGTGCGGCAATCACGCAAGCTCGTTTCGACGAGGCACTGCACGAGTTCGGTGTCATCAAGGGCGTCAAGGAAGATGTCACAGACATCATCTTGAACCTTAAGGACATCGTCGTCATTAGCTACAGCGATGAGCCTGTCTCGCTACGTCTCGACAAGACAGGGCTTGGCATAATTACTGCAGGCGACATTCAGACGACTTCAGATATTGAGATTCTGAACCCAGAGCTAGTGATCGCCAACGCCAATGCAAGTGGGCGTTTGGCAATGGACCTCACTGTCGAGCAGGGTCGCGGCTATGTGTCGGCTGAGCGCGCCAAGCGTGCGGGTACGCCTATCGGCATAATCCCGATTGACTCGATCTTCTCGCCAGTCCGTCGGGTTTCGTTCTCCATCGAGCCGACCCGTGTCGAGCAGGCGACTAACTACGACAAGCTCACGGTCGAGATCGAGACAGACGGCTCAATCAGCCCTCGTGACGCACTCTCGTCGGCTGCTAGCACCCTTGGCAACCTTGTTGGGCTAATCGCTGGCTTGTCCGAAGAGCCGAAGGGTCTCGAACTCGGAGAGGTCATCAGCACAGCTGGTCACTCGCCCGATCTCGACCTGGCTATCGAAGAACTAGATCTGTCAGAGCGCCCGCGCAACTGTCTCAAGCGTGCTCGGGTAGACACGATCGGCCAGCTTGTAATCAAGTCAGAGGACGACTTGCTAGCGATCACGAACTTCGGTTCGAAGTCGCTCGAGGAAGTAATCCAAAAGTTGGATGAGCGCGGATTGGCTCTGCGCATCAAGGAGTAACCCATGCCAGCACCGAAGAAGGGACACCGTTTCGGCGGTAGCCCATCGCACCAGAAATCGATGATGGCCAACCTCGCTTCGAGTTTGATCATCGCTGAGGCGATCACGACAACAGAAGCCAAAGCAAAAGCGTTGCGGCCATACACAGAGAAGCTTGTAACGAAAGCAAAAAAGGGCGGGGTGCATCAGCAACGCCTGGTCGTGTCAACAATTCACGACAAGGATGCTGCGTTCAAGCTCTTCGGAGAACTCGGACCGCGTTACGCGAACCGCAACGGTGGTTACTTGCGTATCCTGAAGTTGGGCCCGCGTCCAGGCGACAACGCGCCGATGGCGCGAATCGAATTCGTCTAAGGACGCTCGCTTACTGCGAGAGGTTCTAGGTCTCGTGAGCTTGTTCGATGCACCGGTTGATCTTGGCCGGTTGAAGCTTGTCGTCGCGTACGACGGAACCGATTTTCGTGGCTATGCAATACAACGCGATCAACGCACAGTTGCTGGTGAGATAAAGGCGGCGATAGAGAAGATCACTCAGACTCCTGTCGAACTGACTGGTGCCGGTCGTACCGATGCTGGCGTCCATGCATGGGGTCAGGTCGTAACAGGTGACATCCCAAGTGGTTTTGATCTTCGCAAGTTGCAGAACTCACTGAACTCGATGCTCAACCCACAGATCGTGATTCGGTCGGCCGAGTTTGTCGACGCCGACTTTGATGCTCGTTTCTCGGCCAAGTGGCGTGCCTATCGCTACACGATCGTGAACAGACGAGCACTTGATCCTTTCCGCGATCGTTACACGTGGTGGGTTGAGACCCCTCTCGACTTCAAGCGCTTGCAACTTGGTTCAGATGTATTCATCGGTGAACACGATTTCGCATCCTTTTCTCGCAAAGGTCCTACCGGTTCTAGCTCTGTGCGGCTCGTGCTCGACAGCCGATGGGTCGAAGAGGGCGACGGAATTCTGCGCTATGAAATTCGCGCGACTTCGTTCTGTTGGCAGATGGTGCGCTCGATTGTCGGAACGCTCGTAGACGTAGGTATTGGCAAAACGAAACCTGGTGAGATCATGGGGATCCTCGCTGCAAAAGATCGTGCCACTGCGAGCCAGGTTGCCCCGGCTACTGGACTTTGCCTTTGGGAAGTCGGCTACTGAACTGAGGTCGGAGGATTAGTTAGCGACAGGTGCAGGCAATTCGAAAATTGCCTCGTCGACGTTGTCGACCTCTACCTTGCGTGCCAGGAATTCGGTTTTTGAGCCGTCTGGTTGCGTTGTTGCGATCTTCAGAAATATTCCGATCTCAGCATCGATGCACACTGAGTAGGCGGTCGTTTCAAGCGTGACATTTACGCACCGAGCTTGGCGCTCCGCGATGTGTTCATCTGTCATTTCGGCAGGAGTAGCCGAAGGATCTGGATTGTCGGCTGCGGCTACGAAAACTGAAGCGACACCCGCGAACGTGGTGTTCAGAAACGCATCGACCGACCCACCACCAGTCGGCAAGGCCATACATGTTGGGGTAGGAGCGAGTTCGCATGCAGCGCTTTCGCCACCGCGCAGCTGATAGATGGCTTGAGAACCGTTGAACAAGGCCGTCTGATCCCCATCGCGGTATATCTCAAGAGTCTGGCCGTCGGCGTCTGCATAGACAACGTGATAGGTAGCGGAACGACTTACCTCTAGGAGAGCGTCGATTTCGGCATTCCCGGTTTTCGCTGGCGCCAAGGTCGTGGTCGATGCACCGGATGTTGGAACTGACCTGGTACTAGTGGTGCTCGGTTCGGTTTCGGGATCGCTTGAGCACGCGCTCATCGAGGCGGCGATGGCGACGAAGCCAATCGATAGCGTTTGGCGAAACAACATTCGGCTCATTTTGTAGTGGTTGGTACACCGAAGTACAAGAATGAGTACGCCTCATCGCGGGCGTTAATGCCATGTGCGCGGAGAGTCACGTCCCAGTCGCCGTTGCATGTCCTGTCAGATTCCTCCATGCCGTGGTCGGCTACAAGCGTGAAGGCGCAGTCATCGAACACGCCGCGGTTTTCGATCGCTTCGAGGACAGCGCCGAGTCGTGCATCGGAGTCGCGCACCGATGCCGCCGCCATTTCGGAGTGCGGTCCGCCCTCGTGCATAGCGGCGTCGGTAAGAGTGAAGTTGACCCACATGAATCGCGGGAGCGGATAACTCTCGTCGCGATAATGGCCGGTCCAAACTCCGACTGCTTGTTCGGCACCCATGTGGTCGACAACCGATGCCCACGCGTAGTCCTTGCTCGGGCGCACGAACCGCTCTGTGACGAAGGGCAATCCTTCGGGCGACTTAGGGATAGGCGGGACCTCGCCACGACGAAAGAAGTGGAACGTCGAAAAATCTGCTCCGTTGTCGCAAGGCTCGTCGATGCTTGCTGTAAACGCATTAGCCCAAGTACGCCGCACTGCCTCGAACAAAGTCTCTGCACCAGTGTTGAGGTTTTCCATCGCGGTCGGCCATGTCGCAGGAGAGTTCGTAATCACTTGTTTATTCTGACGGCGGTCGTACCAAGCGTTGTTCAAAATTCCGTGATGCCCGGGGAACGCACCAGTCAGAATCGAAGTGTGGTTAGCGAGTGTGATTGTTGGGAGTGCTGACATTGCACCGTGACCGAAGGCGGTTCCCATCTCGATGAGGCGCGCAACGTTTGGCGCTTCGCCACGCGCGGCCATGTCATAAAGCACGTTGGAGTTAGTTCCATCGAACAAGAAACCGACGACATGCTTGGGTCGACCACCAGAAAGGTCGAGCACGTCGTTGCGGACTTCGCCGTCTTGCATCAGGAGATGACAGCCGTCTGCATGCGGAGCGACTCCCATAAGTTCACAGAGAGTCGGCGCAACATCGACAAGCTTCGCTGCCATCGGCGCGACCCCGAGATTGCGTACGCCTTTGCCAGCGATAATCCACGGGGCTCTGGCTTGCACGATGCCGATAGATCCATGTTCTCCCAAGTGGCCGCCTTGGTCTTCCCAGTTGTGAGAAGCCGAGTGAATTACGCATAGGTCAGGCGAGGCTGGAGAGTCAAAGAGTTGGGCGGTCATCAGATATGCGTGCGGATAACTGTTCGATGAGCGATGCGGATGAAGGTCGGCGTGCTCAGCATCGAGCCCGACTAGATGGTCAGTCGTTTGTTCGGCGAGCGGATTGATGCCAGTCGTTGATACCACTTTGAATGAACCGGATTCGTCGCGACTGAAACGCACGGAACCGTCGTGGCTGAGTGCCTCGTATGCGCCATCGCGGGCAGTCAGAACCATGTCGACGATTGGCTCAAGTGCAGTATCGAGCAGAATCTCAAGTGCTGCATCCGCCTCAACTCTGTGCTCTGGCGCTATTTCCGTAGCCTTGAACGACCGACGCGAGGCAAGAGTTTCAGGCATTCGGCGATCCTAGGTCGAAATGTCCAAACTCAAAGTGAGGGTCAGCGAGCTTGGATTGTTGCCAATTTCGTTCTTCTGAGTAGGATTACCCGCTGATCTTTAGTGCCGAGGCGCTAATGGCCTTGTCAAATTCTCAGAGAATCTCCTACAACGATTTGCAGGTAAACCCGTGCGCACCTTTAGTCCAAAGCCAGGCGACATCACCCGCGAGTGGCATGTAATAGATGCAGAAGGCGCCGTTCTCGGCCGTCTCGCTACCGAAGTGGCAACAGTCCTGCGCGGAAAGCACAAGCCGATCTGGGTTCCCCACCTTGACACGGGCGACTTTGTAATCATCGTCAATGCCGAAAAAATCGCGATGACTCCAAAGAAGGCTCACGACAAGATGTACTACCGCCACTCTGGTTTCCCGGGCGGCCTTCGTGAAGAGCGTCTCGAACAACTCATTGTCTCCGACCCTGAGCGCGTGATTCGTCTAGCTGTACGTCGCATGTTGCCGAAGAACCGCCTCGGCCGCGCGCAGCTCAAGAAGCTTCGGATCTACGCAGGTCCGAGCCACAACCACGCAGCACAGCAACCCAAAGAACGCAAGTTGAGCCAACGCTCTTATCCGCTAGCCAACGCCTGAACTAACCGAAGGTAAATAATCGTGTCGAAACCCCTGATCCAGACAACTGGCCGTCGCAAAGAAGCAGTTGCCCGAGTGCGCTTGCGCCCAGGCACTGGCAAGATCGTCGTAAACGGTCGCCCATTTGAGTCGTACTTCCCGATCCTCACCCACCAGGTTGTGGCCCGCGAAGGGTTGCGTCTGACTCAGACAGACGAGGTATATGACGTCGACGCAACCCTCGACGGCGGAGGCATTTCTGGTCAGGCCGGAGCACTTCGTCTTGGTATTTGCCGTGCGCTCGTTACACTCGATGGCGACACGCGTGCTGCCCTTAAGAAGGCCGGTCTCTTGACTCGCGACTCCCGCGAGAAAGAGCGTCGTAAGTACGGCCTCAAGAAGGCACGTAAGGCTCCGCAGTACAGCAAGCGGTAGTGCTGCAGTTCGGCACCGATGGCATTCGCGGCGACGCGGATACCCAACTCACAACAGATCTCGTCGCGGCGTTGGCGCGCGCATTTGTCAAGGTAACAAAGGCCGAACGGGTCCTTGTTGCCCGAGACACGCGTGAGTCTGGACCTCGTATCGAACGAGACCTTGCTGCTGGGTTCGCAGCAGCAGGAGCATTTTGTGACTCTGTTGGCGTGTTGCCGACCCCGGCGTTGGCCCTCATCTCACGCGAGCGGTCCGAGTGGTCCGCGATGATTTCTGCGAGCCATAACAAGTGGTCGGATAACGGCATCAAATTCTTTGCGCCTGGTGGCACGAAACTTTCAGACGCTGATCAGGTAGCAATCGAGTCGCAACTCGTGTCGGAACTAGCGAACGCCTCGGTGACTAACGCTGCGGTAGAGATTTCTGAGATCGCTAGTGCAACCGACGGCTATTTGCGGTTCCTCTCAGAGCAGGTCGGCGCGTTTGCCCTGTCGGGACTACGTGTCGTACTTGATTGCGCCAATGGTGCTGCATTCGAAGTCGCTCCACTCTTGTTCGGCAATTTGGGTGCCGAGGTAGTTGTGCTCCACGCCGAGCCCAATGGTCGCAATATCAACACAAACTGTGGCTCCACACACACCGAGTCGTTGCAGCGCGATGTTGTCTCCCACGGCGCCGATATCGGATTCGCATTCGACGGTGATGCTGATCGTGTGCTCGCCATCGATGAGCGCGGCGATCTTGTCGACGGCGATCAGATCATGGCGATCATGGCTATCGCGATGCACGAACGTGGCGAGTTATCTCACGATGCGATCGCAGCCACCGTGATGTCGAACCTGGGCATGAAACAGGCATTGGCCGCCCACGGTGTCGCGATAGTTGAGACTCCAGTAGGCGACCGCAACGTTGTTGCCGCGATGCAAGAGCACGGACTCGCGTTAGGGGGCGAACAGTCTGGACACATCGTGTTCGGGACGCGTGCGAGCACCGGCGATGGTTTGCTCACGGCTTTGCTACTCGCGAATCAAGTCATGCGAAGCCAGCGGTCATTATCGGATCTAGCGGCTGTGATGACACGGCTACCGCAGATTTTGCTAAGCGTGAGATTCGACCAGATCCCAAACCTTGCCGAGGCCCGTGAGGTTCAGTTCGTCATGGAAAGAGAACGAGCAGGGCTCGGTGAGAGCGGGCGCGTCCTAGTGCGATCCTCAGGCACAGAGCCGCTTGTCCGCGTTATGGTCGAAGCGGCAACGCATGAACAAGCGCAGGGTGCAGCCGAACGCATAGTCGACTCACTCAACGCGTTCCGCCTAGCCCAAGAGAACTGACCAGATATCCATTCGGTCCACCTAAACTCAGGTCTTCATGTGTGGCATCGTTGCTATAGCTAGCCGACCAACCGGGCGGCCGATGCCTGATCTCGTGGCTGCGATCAGAGAACTCGGATTCGCTAGCGAAACGATGCTCAACGGTGCGCTCGATCCGGCGTTGCTAAGGGGTGTTGCAGATCGACTATCTGCGGTCGACGTTGCGCTACGTGGTGCGGCCGGAGTCGTAGCCCTACAGGCCGACTCGAATTCGGCAGCTTCGATCGCAGTTGCCTCCACTACAGCGCAGTCTGCGGTGATCGCACTTGAGGCACGTATTGAAGACGCGATCGCAACAGAATTGATTGATCCAGACGAGGCGATGAATGCCGTATTGGTGCACCTCAAGGATGCCACGTGGGCAATTTCACGCGACCGCATTCGCACATCTGAGGCGATCTCCAAACTCTGTAAAGGCAGCGCGCGGGCAGCGACGGTCGAGGCTTTCTATGCGATTCAGTTAGCTCTCTCATCGCTCGATCGCCTCGAGGTCCGAGGGCGCGACTCGGCTGGAATCCACTTGCTGGTACGAGACCACCAACTCGATTTCGACGACCAAGCAGTCTGGAGCGGTATACGAGCGCGGTCGCTTGATCCACTCTTTAGTTCGGGTTCGGTTCGGGTTGCTTCCGACTGTTTGAGCTTCGTCTACAAACACGCCGCCGAAGTCGGTGAACTTGGTGATAACACGGCAGCGCTACGAGCACAGATCATGGCTGACGAGTTATTGACAATGGCGTTGCAATCAGAGACCTGCCATGTGTTGGTGCTCGCGCACACGCGGTGGGCGAGCATCGGCATCATTTCCGAACCCAACTGTCACCCTCTTAACCACGAAGAGCTTTCAGCCACCGCCGCGCCGTATGTAGCAGCGGCGCTAAATGGCGATGTCGATAATTACGCAGAGCTTTCGAAGCTGCATGAATTGCATGTCGCGACCGAAATCACCACAGATGCCAAGGTCATTCCGGCGTTAGTGAGCCGCCGAATTGCCTCTGGCTCTGATCCTCTCGAAGCGTTCAGATCCGTCGTGACATCTTTCGAAGGATCTGTTGCGATCGGAGCGACGATTGCTTCTGAACCAGATTCGATTTTCCTCGCGCAGCGGGGTAGTGGCCAGGCTTTGTACGTTGGTCTTGCCGACGGTCTCACGATTGTCGCGAGTGAACCGTACGGTGTTGTCGAGATAGCCGACAGGTACTTCCGGCTCGACGGTGAGACGTCGCGTGAGCCTGGCAATCCATCCACACAGGGCGAGATAGTTGTGATCGATGGTTTGCGCGCAGGATCGCTTGACGGGATTCATCGGATTGGGTACGAGGGTGTTGAACTTCCACTTACCGAAGCCGAGTTACGCACGCCAGAGATAACGACCCGCGATATCGATAGGGGTGAGTTTCCGCATTTCTTGCTGAAGGAGATGTCTGAAGCGCCAGCGTCGTTTCACAAGACGCTGCGAGGCAAGCTCGTACTTCGTGACGGTTTACTGCACGCGTCGCTGCCTAATGACACGGTTCCAGTCGCATTGCGTGAACGCCTCCGCGACGGCGAGGTTTCGAGAATTTTTGTAGTAGGCCAAGGCACAGCTGCGGTCGCTGGGCAGAACCTCGCGAACACGCTGCGACGGCTAGTTCCTGCTTCTCTGATGACCGCCGAAGCCGTTGTAGCGACCGAACTTTCGGGTTTCGGCATTGATGAGTCGATGCGTGACGTACTTATCATTGCCATCAGCCAGTCTGGAACAACTACTGACACGAACCGCACAGTCGACGTTGCCCGCGAACGCGGCGCTCTAGTTATTTCGATCGTCAATCGTCGCCAGAGTGACCTAGTCGACAAGAGCGACGGTGTCATGTACACGTCAGACGGCCGCGATGTAGAGATGAGCGTCGCGTCGACGAAGGCTTTCTACGCGCAGATTGCTGCTGGGTTCATCATGGCCTATGTGATCGCGTCAGAGATCATGGGTGACCTTCTCGACTGTCGCGAACAAGATGCCACTTTGCGGGCGGTGCGCGGCCTTCCCGAGCAGATGCGCGAAGTCCTTACGCGTCGTCCAGTAATCGCACAAGCGGCGCAGAGACATGCACCCCAACGCAAGTACTGGGCGCTAGTTGGCAATGGAGCTAACCGCACTGCAGCCCAAGAGGTGCGGATCAAATTGTCCGAGCTTTGTTACAAGTCGATCGCCTGTGACTTCACAGAAGACAAGAAGCACATAGACCTGTCTGCAGAGCCACTGGTGCTCGTTTGCGCTGCGGGTTTGTCTGGTTCCACGGCAGATGATGTAGGCAAAGAGGTTTCGATTTACCGTTCGCACAAGGCTGCGCCGATAGTGATTTGCGACGATGGTGAGACTCGCTTCGCAGACGCGGTCGACACACTTTTTGTGCCAGCAGCAGGACCGCGTGTCGCGTTTGTGTTGTCGGCAATGGTTGGCCATCTATTCGGGTATGAGGCAGCGCTAGCAATCGATGCGACCGCCGTTCCGTTGCGCGAGATGCGCGGTGTTGTCGAGGCCGTCGTTGCTGCGCATGGGGAGTCGCAAGACATTCTCGAACCACTCGCCGCAGCAATTAGGGCATCAACAATTCGGTTTGGCCAAACACTCACAATCGGCGGATATGACGGCACACTAAGTGCCTCTATATCCGCTCGGTTAGCGGCGATGCTGCGATACGCGAATGGGCTGACCTCGCTCGATACTTACGAACTCGAGTTCGGTCGGATGGGAACACCGAGCGCGGTTATCGACGACCTAACGCTTGTGCTTACGACAGCTATTGAAGAATTGACTCGTCCGATTGATGCGATCAAGCATCAGGCCAAGACCGTTACCGTGGGTATCTCTCGTAGCGACGAAACCTTGTTGGTGGTGCCGCTTGTCCAACAGCTCATTGCAGCGGGTTGCGCTCGCGATCACATCAGCTACCGGAGCCTGCGCATGCTCGTAGAACTCGACTTAGCGGTCGATCAAGTCATCGGGTTCACGCGCTACGGCATCGAGGGTGATGTCGACATCGATTCAGATGCCCAAATCAAGCCGCTTGCATCTGGCGGTATCGCTACCTCTTATGCGTCGCGCACTGACTCCGACCCGGTGCTGCGCGGAACCAAACACCGAGCGGCCTTCGAGCGTGAAGTCACTGTGTTTAGAGGTAGGTCCGATGGTCGCACAGGAATCATCGTTCCAGAGGCAAAGAACAACCACATCGTGGGCCTCACCCTGATGCATGTTCGTTTCCACGATCGCCTTGCGCCCGAACTCGCTCGACGCGTGTTGCAGGGTTACCGCGGTCGGTATAGCGCGATTAGGGACGTTGTGACCGAGGTCGAGCCAGAGTTCAAGGACGACGTGCTCGGCCAAATTGATCTTGTCGACTTGCTGACGCAGCCGGTCGTGCAACTAGCAGAGAACTGGCGCTCCTAAGGTCGAACTATGCAGCCGGTGCTCACGCCGAAAGAGATGGCCGAGGCCGATCGCTTGGCTATCGCAAGCGGCACCGACCAGACGTCGCTGATCGATCGTGCTGGTCGCGCATTAGCAATCGCGACACGACAGTTACTTGGTGGCGTCTATGGCAGGCGAGCGGTTGTGTTTTGCGGTAATGGCAAGAACGGTGCAGATGGTCGCGTCGCAGCTGCGGTGTTGTCGGCGTGGGGCGTGCGTGTTGCGGTTGTTGAGGTGGCGATCGGACTCGACGAATCAGCTGTTGCGAGGCAGGTTGCGAGAGCTGATGTTTTGGTTGATGCAATGTTTGGGACCGGTCTCCGAAGCGCGCTCGCTGGCGTAGCTAAGTGGTGTGCCGAACTTGTGAATGCATGCGCGATTCCCGTGATCGCCGCTGACATACCTAGTGGTGTTGACGGGGCTACGGGAAAAGTGGATGGCGTGGCCGTGAGTGCGAATGTGACCTGCTGTTTCCAAAGTTGGAAGCGAGGGCTGTTGTTCGAACCGGGCAGATCTTTGGCAGGCAAAGTTTCCGTCGTGGATCTCGGAATACCGGTAACGAGTGACACGTTAGTCGCGACCGAAGACGATATTCAGTTGCCGCCGCGAGGCGCAGACGACCATAAGTGGTCTCGGTCGGTATTCGTCGTCGGCGGATCGGCTGGTATGACAGGCGCGCCAATCCTCAGCGCGCGCGCAGCGGCGCGCTGTGGGGCTGGCGTGGTTGTCGCTGCTCTACCTGGCAAGGACGACAGCGACGAATCCGTATTGGAGGTGATCACTCGTGGGTATGCCTGTATGCCCGACGGTTCCTATTGCGATGACTTTGCTAGTCGGATAGTTGCTGACGCATCGCGGTTTTCCGCAGTTGTGGTTGGCCCAGGGATTGGCCGTTCGGTCGGTGCGCGCGCCGTCGTGGCACGACTGATTGCAGAGGCCCCGCAACCAATAGTGATCGACGCCGACGGACTCAATGCACTAGCGGAGGACGCGACCGCACTTCGCGATCGACAAGGCGCGGGGCTGCCGACAGCTGTTCTAACGCCGCATGCTGGCGAATTCGAGCTGCTCGCTGGACGTCCGGTTGGCGACGACCGAATAGCCGCCGCACGAGACCTGAGCGCGGCTCTCGGAGTCGTTGTTCTACTCAAAGGTCCTGGCACAGTCGTGGCCCAACCCGACGGCTCGGTCATCATCGTTGCTACGGGTAGCGCCAAGCTCGCGACCGCAGGGACCGGCGATGTGTTGGCAGGAGTGATCGGCGCACTGCTCAGCGCTGGCATGGGACCATTTGAAGCTGCGTGGAGCGCCGCGATAGTCCACGCCAAGGCGGCCGTTCTTTCACCGTTTGGTTTCGGGACTATCGCCTCTGATCTATTCGAGGGATTGGCCCTAGCCTGTAGCCAATTCTCGGATTCGAGCAACCAACTAGAGACGGAGTGAATATGCCAGCGAACACGAAGGTCGACGAGGTGATGTCGACGGGAATCTTGGTGGTCCGTGCAGACGAGTCCGTGGCGACAGCAGCCGACAAGATGGCCGACGCCGGTATATCGGCACTCCCTGTTGTCGACGCAGATGGCAAACTCATCGGGCTCCTACGCGACGACGATCTAATCGTGAGCGAAGCAAGAGTGCACGCACCGCGGTTCTGGAATTTTCTCGGCGCCGTGATCCCGTTCCCGGGCGAGATGAAACAGCTCGAAGGCGAGTTGCGCAAGGTCGTCGGCTCAACTGTCGCCGACCTAATGGAATCCAATCCGGCAGTAACTACTGCGGAAGCATCGCTAGAAGATGTCGCGACATTGATGCATGAAACCGATGTGCGTCAGATCCCTGTAGTCGACGGACAGCACAACGTTGTGGGCATCGTGACCCGCGGTGACATCGTCCGATTCATTGCGCGGACTACCTGAGGTAACGCAAGATGTTGCGACCGACATGGGCCGAGGTTGATCTCGGAGCGATTCGGGCAAACACAACCGTGCTCGTAGAGCACATAGCGCCAGCCGCGCTGATGGCCGTCGTAAAGGCCGATGGCTATGGCCACGGCGCAGCGCCCGTGGCGCGGGCGGTTCTCGACGCTGGTGCGACATCGCTAGCTGTTGCGCTAGTCGAAGAAGGGCTTGCTCTGCGAGACGCTGGTATCGATGCACCGATTCTTGTGCTGTCCGAAGTTCCAGCAGACGGGTGTGAAGCAGCGATAGACGCCGAACTAGATCTCACCGTCACGACTCGCGACGGCATTGCCAACATTGTTCGGCTGAGTTCTGCTCGCCAACCGCGTCTGCATCTGAAGATCGATACGGGCATGCACAGAGTCGGTTGTGCCCCAAGCGATGCCGTGGGACTGGCGCTCGAACTTGTCTCGAACGGCCTTGAACTCGTCGGTGTTTGGTCCCACCTTGCAACAGCAGACGATCCAAAGTCATCGAGCACAGAGCATCAGATAACACTTTTTTCTGAGACGCTTGAGCAACTGAGAGCGGCGGGAATTGAGTGGGACTCAACCCACATCGCGAACAGTGCAGGTGGGCTCGCGCATTCGGCAAGTCGCTTCGACATCGTGCGCTGTGGGATCACGCTTTACGGCGCCGCTCCTTCGCGCGACCTCGAAGGTCTAGTTGCGCTTCAGCCAGCAATGTCTTTGCACTCGCGAATTAGTGCGGTCCGCGACATCGATGCCGGAGAGGCAGTGAGCTACGGAGGCCGTTGGACGGCAACCTCGAAGACCCGAATAGCAACTGTCCCAATCGGCTATGCAGACGGCGTTCCACGCCGGCTCGGGTTGGTTGGCGGGCGCGTGCTAGTCGGCGGTTCGATGTGCAATATCAGAGGCGTTGTCACGATGGATCAACTCATGATCGAGGTTCCAGACGATGTCGCACTCGGCGACGAGGTCGTGTTGCTCGGTAGTCAGGGGTCTGAGTCAATCACGGCATGGGATTGGGCCGACAAGCTCGACACGATTGCCTATGAAGTTCTGTGCGGTATCGGCCCTCGAGTCCCTAGGAGGTACTCGTGAGCAGGCTTGGCGGAATCGCAAAGGGCGCTGCTTACGCTGGTGGCGCTGCGGGTGCAATTGGTGGCGCGCTCTTCGCGGCCGAGGTTCTTGCGGCCAGGCGAATCCGTCGGAGGGGCGGGCCAAGTGCAGCCGAACTACTTTCGCCAATTTTCTTGCCCACACACACCGTCAAGAGTTTCGACGGAACGGACATCAACGTTGTCGATATTGGTAAAGGCATCCCACTCGTTTTCATCCATGGGGTGACATTGTCCACGAGAACTTGGGTACGTCAGTATGAGGCACTCCCGGATCTTGGCTATCGCGTAATAGCAATAGATCAACGTGGTCACGGCGATTCAACCGTCGGTGAGTATGGACACGGCGTCGAACATCTTGGCGATGATGTAGCCGCGGTAATTGAGACTCTCGACTTGCAGGACGCGATTTTGGTCGGCCACTCAATGGGCGGCATAGCTGTGCAGTCCTTCGCCATACGCCACCCAGAGCTCGCGAGTGAACGCATCAAGGGTTTCATACTGCTGTCGACTCTCTGTAAGACGCCCGGCGGTTCGCATGCGTCGCAGACACGCTCAATCATCGATCGCGTTATCAGGAAGGCACCCGACACAACTCGACTTTGGGAAGCCAAGAATGTTGGGTTCTTGTTGGCGCGTGCCGGGTTCGGCCGCGAGCCGTATCCGAGCGAGATCGAACTTGTGCGCCAGATGTTGAGCGAATGCCCGCGTGAGACACGTATCGAGTCGCCTCGAGCGCTCATAGGTATGGACCTAACCGAGCTCATCAAAGAAATCGATCACCCAACGCTGGTAATCAGCGGAACCGCCGATCTACTCACCCCGCCCTTCCATGCCAAACAACTTCACGAAGCGATAGAGGGGTCTCGTCTTGAGATCGTCGAAGGTGCGGGCCACATGTTGATGCTTGAGCGCGCCGAATGGTTACATGACACAATTGATGCGTTTGCTCGCGATGTCAGCGGTCTCGCACCGCGCCCGGCACTAGGCGCTGTAATGGAGGGTTCTAAGTGAAAATTCGTACCCACTCAGTCGAGGAAACCAAGAGTGTCGCAGAGGCATTTGCGGCAGTGTTGAGACCTAACGACCTCGTGGTCCTCACTGGCGAACTCGGTGGCGGCAAGACGGCATTCGTTCAAGGTGCGTGCGTCGGCCTTGGCATATCTGAGCAGGTGACGAGTCCGACTTACGCGATAGTGCAGGAGTACTCGGCGGCCACTCCGGTTCAGCATCTCGACGTCTACAGGCTCAATTCTGTGACAGAACTAATCGACCTCGGTTTTACCGAGATGATCGATAGTGGTTGCATCATGTTTATGGAGTGGGGTGAGCGTGTTGAATCTGCATTGCCTGCAGACCACATCGTCGTTCGCATCGGAATGCCCGACGGTGACGACATCGGCGACACCGAACGCATTGTTGGCATCGCTGCTCATGGATCCCACGCCATTGCTCGCGCACACGAAATTGCGATTTCGCTAGCTCATTATTTACATCCGGAATCCGTCGATATCGTCGAACGATCACCCATGTCTACAGATTCGCACTAGTAAATTGTTGCTGCTCGGAATCGATACTTCGACGCGAGCTGTTGGCATCGCGTTCGGATCTGAGCGAGGCGTGCTCGCCGAGGTCGAAGTTGGAGCGAACAGTTCGGCGGGTCGGCCACGCCATGCAGAGGATCTCGTGCCAGCCATCAACTCTCTGAGCAACGATCTCGGTATCGCGCTTGCTGATCTCTTTGCGATCGCTGTCGGTATCGGACCGGGAATGTTCACTGGTCTGCGGGTTGGGGTGACCACGGCCAAGACGCTCGCAACGGCTCTCAATATTCCAATGATCGCGATATCAAGCCTGGACCTCATTGCTCATCCGCTTCGTCACGCTCCCGCGAAACTGATTGTCCCGATGATCGATGCGAGACGCACCGAGGTTTATTACGCGATCTATCGGCCAGCACGCGATGGAGTCGAACGCGTCAGCGATTACGCACTCGATAGTCCAACGGTGGTTGCAGCTGCGCTATCGGGCGTGTCCGAGCCGGTATTGCTGTGTGGTGATGGATCCGACGTCTATCGCTCGGCGTTCGAAGACGGTCGCGCATTTCAATTCGCGGGAGCGGATAACAACAACCCAAGCGTTAGGTCGCTTGTGGAACTTGCGTCAAACCGCTTGTTGCTCGGCGATGTGGAAAATGCAGCATCAGTTGTGCCGATGTACATCCGCAGGAGTGACGCGGAGATCTCGTTAGAAGCGAGAACGCGATGAAGGTCGTGGAGCGACTGACGATCGAACCAATGAAAAAGCGCGATGTTCGTGCCGTGATGGCGATAGAAGAACGGGTCTATCCGAAACCATGGACCGCCAGCCTGTTCCAAAGTGAGCTTCTGCTAACGCAAACTCGCCAATATTTAGTTGCTAAATCGGGGCGTGAATTGGTCGGATACGCCGGGGTCATGTTGGTTCTAGAAGATGCGCATGTCACGACGATCGCTGTTGCGCCCAGTCATGTTCGCGAAGGCATCGCAACTCGCATGCTCGTAGCACTCGCGCGAAACGCGATTTCGCGCGGAGCACAGGCCATGACGCTAGAAGTGAGACTGTCTAATAAGGCAGCACAGGGGCTCTACCGACGCTTTGGTTTCTCCCCAGTCGGGGTGCGCGCTGGGTACTACGAAGATCCCGGCGGTCGCGAAGATGCGCTCATCATGTGGGCCCATGATGTCGGAACTCCGGAGTACGCGGATCTACTCACATCTTTAGAGAACCGGTGTGAGCGCGATGCATAACAGCGCCGAGTTCGTAAGTGTCGGACCAACAACCAGAGTTTTGGCGATAGAAACTTCATGTGATGAAACCGCTGCCGCGATAGTTGTCGGCGGTCGCACGATTCGTTCGTCCGTTGTTGCAACGCAAGCAGATATGCACGCACAGTTCGGCGGTGTCGTACCAGAAGTCGCTAGTCGCGCCCATGTCGAACTCATCAACGGCGTGGTGACCCAAGCACTGTCAGACGCTGGCATGGCGCTCGCTGACGTTGATGTCGTCGCGGCGTGCCACGGCCCTGGTCTTGCAGGGGCATTGCTTGTCGGAGTGAGCGCAGCGAAGGCGCTGGCCCTAGTCGCTGACCGTCCATATATCGGGGTGCACCACCACGAGGCCCACATGTACGCGGCGTTTCTCGAAGATGCAACTTTGGAGCCACCCTGTGTGACTCTCATAGTTTCTGGTGGTCACACGTTGCTCATCGCGATGGACGATTATGGCAAGTACAGAGTGCTCGGGCGCACAGTCGACGATGCCGCTGGTGAGGCATTCGACAAGGTCGCTCGGTTGCTCGGTCTCGGATACCCAGGCGGTCCGCTTATCGATCGCCTCGCTGCCAGTGGCGACCCAAAGGCCGTGCATTTCACTAGACCGATGATCAACGACGGCAACGACTTTTCTTTTTCGGGACTAAAGACTGCGGTCGTGCTGCATCGGCGAAAGTTTCCAGACTTCGACCCAGCGGATACTGCTGCAAGTTTCCAAGAGGCTGTCGTTGATCTACTGGTGACGAAATTGCTGCGCGTCGCGAAAGCCGAAGGCATCGACACTGTCGTAATCGGTGGCGGGGTCGCGGCCAACTCAAGCTTGCGTGCGAGGGTTGCAAACGACAGCGCGCTAGCTGGCTTGCGGTGCGTCATCCCTGATCGCACGCTGTGCACAGATAACGCTGCGATGGTCGCAGCTGCCGCATGGCATCGCCTTCGGGTCGAACCGGCAACCGGTCTTGGTGGTGGCGCAACCCCGAACCTCGCTCTACCTACGCTTGTGTCCGGTTAGCACTCAAAGGGCGAGAGTGCTAAAGTCGATCTCGTCCGGCCAGCCTTGCGGCGCCGGCAATTCCGAAATTATCCATTCGTAATGCCTGAGGAGTTTGCAATGAACTTGCAGCCGCTAGAGGACCGTATCGTTGTTCGTACAGCCGAGGCTGAGGAGACCACCATTAGCGGTCTTGTCATCCCGGACACTGCCAAAGAGAAGCCCCAGCAGGGCGAAGTTCTCGCAGTCGGCCCTGGTCGCCGCAGCGAGCAGACCGGCGAGATCATCCCGCTTGGCATCTCCGTTGGCGACACTGTCGTCTACAGCAAGTACGGCGGAACTGAGATCAGCCTTGAGGGCACCGACTACCTCGTGCTCAACGCACGCGACGTGCTTGCCAAGGTCGCTTCTGACGGCAAGAAGAAGAAATAACTAGATCTCGTTAGCTCTAAGAGTCTTCGAAACGGGCGGGCCGCTACGGCTCGCCCGTTTTGTTTTGTTTCAGGCTTGCTCTGCGGCGATTTTTTTGGCGACTTTGTAGTCGGCCTTGCCATTCGGCGCACGCAGTACAGCGTCGGTGAAAATCCAGTTGCGGGGCTGTTTGTAGCGCGCCAACCCGCTGAGCCCAGCGAGCAGTGTGGCGCCGTCGAGAGACGCTCCGACCGCAGGATTGACAACGGCAGCGATGACCTCGCCGAAGCGTTCGTCTGGCACGCCGACGCAAAGACAGTCAGCGACTCCCGGCTGGAGTTTGATTGCTTCTTCCACCTCTTCAGGGAAGATTTTCTCTCCACCAGAGTTGATGCAAGCCGAACCACGACCGAGCAGAGTGATCGTGTTGTCGAGTTCGACGATGGCCATGTCGCCAGGCACCGAGTATCGCACCCCACCGATCGTCCTGAAAGTCTCGGCTGTCTTGACCTCGTCCTTGTAGTAACCGAGCGGAATGTGACCACCAAGAACAAGTATTCCGATCTCGCCACCTGGCTCTACCGGAGTGCCGTCTTCGCGGAGCACTGCAGCTTTGCCGCCGATCGTGAACTTCGCGGTCTTGGCTTCGGCACCCGGTGCGCTCATTGAGTTACCGAAACCGACACCTTCAGAGGACCCAAGCGAGTCGAGGCACAAACAATTGGCAAGGCCCATTAGCTCTGCCTTGATTTCGGCGCTCCACATGACGCCGGAGGAGATCACAAGCCCTAGCGAAGACGTGTCGTAAGGAGTGCCTTGTGATTCGGCTTCGCGCAGAGCAGCGATCATTGGCTTGCAGAAGGCATCGCCGACTATTGCCATTTGGCTGACTTTGCGGTCGGCGACTGTCGCCCACATTTCGTGAGGGTCGAAAGACCGTTTCGTGAGAGTGACGACAGCGCCACCACTAAACAATGCCTGGAAGCTCGTGAATGCGCCAGTGCCGTGCATGAGCGGCGAACCAGGAAGGTGCACTGTGTTGATACCAGCATCGACAATGGCTTTAGCGATCGCGCCAGCATCCTCGGATAGGGCTGGCATCGTGTGGCCGTATAGCGGGTAGATCGAATCAGTGAGCGTCCCGAATAGGTCTTCGTGGCGCCACATCACGCCCTTAGGCATGCCTGTGGTGCCACCCGTGAACAAGAAATAGAGGTCGTCGCCGGAACGCTCGATGCGCTCCATCGGAGATGCACTCGCGAGGAAGGTCTCGTATTCCTGTGTGCCGTCAACGAGCGGTGTGCCGTCCTCGATACTGATCACTACTTTTAGTTTCGGTGCGCGATCTAAGACCTTGGCTACTTGTTCACTGAGCGAGCCATGAAAGATGAGAGCTTCGGCATCGGAATTATCGAGCAGATAGAGGAGCTCATCTTCTGTGTAGCGGTAGTTAACGTTGACCGGAATCGCGCGCAACTTGAATGTTGCTAATACGCCCTCGGAGTACTCGTTTGAGTTGTACGCGTACTGCGCGACCTTCGAGTTCGGCCCGATGCCAGCGTCGCGTAGAGCGCCTGCGAGACATGCCGCACGATGGTCGAACTCCTGCCATGTGCGATGAGTGGTTCCGCTAGATAGCGCTACGCGGTCGCCAATAGCGTCGGCTACAGATTCCAAGACGCTTGCAATGTTCCAGTTCATCGGAGAAGTATTGCGCGTTCAGCGAAATCGGGCGAGTCGGGCGGGCTATGGAACGTAGACCTTGCGAACTCTGTTATTGCCCGCATCCGCGATGTAGAGCGTTCCGTCTGGCCCGAAGGCGATGTGGCCGAGATAACTGAATTTGGCTGCGGTCGCAGGACCGCCGTCTCCGCTGAACGCTCGTGAGTTGTACGTACCTGCGTACGAAGTCGTATCGAGAGCAAATCGGCGAATGTCGGCGAAGAAGTATCTGGAATGGTAAGCAGCGCCGTAGTGGACAGCTAACCCGAATCCTGCTCCATATGTCGTGGCATCAGTATGCAGAGTCGTCGGCGTTGTGATCGGAGATTGCGATAGGTCGTACTTAAGTACCCGCTTGTCGTTCGATGTCTCAGCCACATAAAGGTCGTAGTCGCTACTCGGGTCGATCGCGATGTCGCTAAGGGTGCCGAGCCCGCTGATGATCGTTGAGACATTTCCCTCTGGTGTGATCTTGCGAACCTTGCCTGAAGTGGTTTCGGTGACGAACGCGTTACCAGCGCTGTCGAATGCGATGCCTCCGATTCCAACCCAACTCGCGCTTCCGACCGGGCCGTCAGCTCCAGACTCAGTGCAGGTAGAGGTTCCGCTCCAAAGGTCGAGAGACCGTGGATAGGTAGTCAAACTCAGATCGACGCGATTTATCTTGCAAACATTGAAAATGCTCGAACTCACAGTCACGTAGAGGTAGTTGCCGAAGATCGCGAGGCTCGTGTTTCCGAAGTTGTAGGCCCCACCGATTGTTGCCAGCCTCTTGATGTAACCGTTCTTGACTTCAGATATGTAGCTACCGTTGCTGATGTAGACGGTGGCATCACTACCGACCGCAACGCCAAACGGCGAACTGATCGCAACAGATGTCGGGCTCGCATCGGCGCCAGGATTGGTGTTGCCCGTGGCTCCGCTTCCAGCGAAAGTCGTGACGAATCGAGTCGAGGGACCCACCAGGGCAGGGTTGTAAAGCCCGAAGTCAATGCTCGCGTTCGCTTCTCCAATCTCGACAGAAACCGCGAGACTTGCTGTGGTGGTAGTTGTCCAATCCGTCGAACCGCTGTCGTCGTTGTCTGTGTCGATGTCTAATGGGTCAGGGTCTGGTGCAGGCTCGAAGATGGTCCCGCTACCTTGTGCGGGGTAGCCAACAGACGAAACAAAACCTGTGGCAGTGCCGTCGTACAGCTCGTGTGACGGTATCTGCACTGTGTAGTCGCCAGCAGCAAGACCATAGAACCCGTATGCACCGTTGACATCGGTCGTAGCGGAATCGACGACCGCATCGCCATTCAGTAAGGCGACATCAATGCCCGCGATGCCAACTTCGCCATCATCCTTGGTGCCATCGTCGTCAGCGTCGTTGAAGACAAGGTTCCCGACCGAAGCGCATTGCAGGCCAAGGTCGATCGTGAGATTTGTTGGGATTTCTTGCGTGATATCGAACGTGCCGGTTAACCCTGTCGAGTCGGGATCGCTGTCTGCGGTGTCGTAGGCGTTTGAGCTCACGTTTTGAGTTGTGACTCCGTAGCCAGTCGGAATGACGAACTGCAGTCGGTAAGTAGCTGGGGTGACCGAGTCGAAGATGTAGCTGCCGTCATCGTTCGAACTGGTCGTCGCAACGACTGCGTTGCTTGTATTCAGAAGTTGCGCTGTGATGATTTCTTGGGGCGCGGGCTCGCCATAGTCGAAAAGGCCGTCATCGTCGTCGTCACACCAGATGCGGTTACCCACTCCTGATTGCAGCACGAAACCAAAGTCGGCGGTGAGGTTCGAGTTGGCGTCGTCGCCATCGGTTGTGGGTTCTTCGCCACCAGTGAGAGTTATTGGCAGAGTCTGTGTGTAGGCAGGGTCTGAGAAGTGGGTGCCGTCATCGACGTTGTCGGTGTTGTTGTCTGGGTCCGCCGCTGGCTCGTAGATGCCGCTGAGTGGCGTGGCTGGATTTCCAGAAGAGCTCAGGTACTTGCCTTCTGTGTGGCTGTTGGGAATACGGATGATGTAGTCGCCCGCGCTGAGACCTTGAACCTCGTAAAAGCCTGCAGCGTCGCTGAGCACTGACGCGTATTTCGTAGTGCCCGTGGAGTCCCAGACCTCGACCGGCCAGCCATCGAGTGGACCATCGGCTTCGAGTAAGCCGTTGTTGTCTGAGTCACTAAAAAGATTTCCGCCGATACCAAGTGGAGGCAAGTTGAAACCAGCATCTAAAGAATGCATTTCGGGCGACATTCCTATCTTGTCCATCGTGAAAGTGATCTTGTGGACGTCTGGTGAAGGCGCAGAGTCGGTTACAACGTTTGAGTCGAGAAGAGCGTTGGCACCCAGCCCAGTTGGTGTTGCTGATGCAGATTCGAGGATTGGCCCTGAGAAACGAATCTCGTAGCTGCCCGTGTGCACGATCTGGTCGCCAGTGATAGGTATGTGCCAGTTGCCGTTCGCGTCGGTTGTTGTCGTGCCGACCTGAATGCCGCCAGGCTTGAACGCCGTGACAGTTACGCTCGAGATGCCAGGCTCTCCAGGATCTTGGATGCCGTCATCGTCTTCGTCACTCCAGACGCGGTTACCGAGGTCGATCGGTACTTGCAGTGATGCGCACGCCGTGTCTTTGAGTTTCCAAACCAACATGCGCGGAGCGACCTGCGTGTAACCATCGGGTGCGCCGTTCACAACACTGTTCGAGATATATATCGGGTGAGCCGCCTCAGCGAACGGCTGTGGCTTCAGCGGGCCGTTGTAACGAATGACCATGCCTCTACGGGTGTTCGATCCTCCATTGCCGTGGCCGTTCACGACGTACATATCGCCGTCGGGCCCGAACGATGCGTGCGATGCCGCTGCCATGTTGATTACGAGGGTCGACGTATCGGGCACAGCGGGATCGATTCTGTAGATACCGCCAGCCGTGTTGGTGCTCGCTGCTACATAGATGATGTTGTCCGGACCAATCTCGAGTCCTTTCGTGCGGTGCGGCAGAATCCACTCCATGCCTGTGCGCGTTCCAGCGGCCTCATGGCCCGGCCCATGCAATTGCAAGACGCGGCTATTCGCATTTTGGAGGCCTAGTGCATCGGCAACGACGTACATGAAGCCGTCGTTGCGAAATGCCATGCCGAGATATGGCTTAGGGTGGATTTCGTTGTAGTTGAATGTCTCGAAAGACGTGAACTGCTCCCACCCAGTCGTGTCGAAAATACTCGCGTGCTTCTCTGGATCTAGCCGCCAGATTCGATTGTGACCACCAGCCGTGCCAGGTAGGGAGTAGTGCGAGTTATCAGCCACGTAAAGCAGTCCGTCAGGTCCGAAACGGATACCAGACGGTGCCTTCAGTTCGTTCGTGAAGTAGATCGTCTTCAGGACCCCCGCAGAGCTGTATCGGCGAACTATGGCATCGGTTTCGGATGTGACCCAGATATCGCCGTCGGGACCGGTTGTGAGACCTAACGCATTCTCGAGAGGGAGCGAACCCGTTCCAAACGTATCGGTCTGCCATGGTGTGTCCGGTACTGCGACGCTCGGCTTTAGCGGAGTCCCGAGACCGCTTGCGTTGTCTGGAGGCCCAAAGCTGTGAACGTAGTCACGGGTACCCGTCGACGATGTGAGCAGTGAATCAAAACAACTCACATCGGCATTTGTATAGAACCGTCTGTCGACCACACCGACATCTAGGGCCTGAACAACCGTCACCGCGCTTCCGCCACGACGCAGGAACTGGACGGTCGTCGCATTGAACGGACCGGCGACGCTATCTGTATAGAGATTTGTAGGATCGAGTACTTCGATTCGATATGACGAATACGAGTTCGATGACGCGATGTTCGCTGCGAACGTTCCGTCGGCACGCGTAGTCGCCGAAACGATTTCGCCAGAGTCGGGGGTGATCTTCACCTCGATACCCGGCAAACCTGGCTCGGGCTGTGGTGGGTCACCAGCGAAGAGATTCTTGACGCCATCGCCGTTGTCATCTCTGTATACGAGGCCATTGATCGTGAACGGAGTGTCAGCGCTCGACGGCTGCCATTCGCTGGACAGGAGTGGCAGGCCGATCGACACAACCGCTGTGCAGAGAGTCGCGGCGCAGGCACGAGCGAGACGACTGGCGCGACGGGTCTGACTGGACACGGGTACCTCCATAGGACGAAACGTCGGCTAGATATTCCGCTACCTTGAGGCTTACCTGCCGGAGTTGCCGATCGATTCCTTACGACGTTTCATCATGTTATCCTCTTAGGTTCAAATCAAACAATGCCGATCAGACCACCTGAGGCCACCGGACGAGCGTGAGGAGGACCAAAGTGCAACGTCGTTCGTACAAATCATTACGTCTAGCAAAGACAGGCAATTCATCATGCAATTGTCGGAATGAGTCCGGCGAACTCCTCGTCGAAACCCTGTTCACAATCGTTCTCGTCGGCACCGGCGTGGTCGCAATTGTTGCAGCGCTCGGGATCGTGATCGGTTGGTCGACAAGCGACCGGAGCGCGACCAAAGTAGAGGTAGCGCTACAGAGCTACGCAGAAGAAATTGCGGCTGCGAGCTATCAGGACTCCTGCGGCTCTGAATACTCGGAAATCTTCCCGCCTGGGTACGACGACACGCTCATCACGCTCGCAGTCAGCGACACCGACTACTGGAATGGAACCGCATTCGTTGCCGAGTGCAGCAACGATGGGTTCCAGAAGCTGACGCTCTCGGGAACGGCCACAGACGGTTCAGCTACCCGCACGCTCACGATCTACAAGAGGCTCGAGTGAAACGCCGACCTACCGAGGGGGGCTTCACACTCCCAGAACTTCTCGTGTCGATTGTGATACTTGGCCTGATCGTAGGGCCGCTCACCGCCGCAACGATCTTCGTCTTAAGGAACGATGAGACATCCACAAATGTGTTTGGTGACAACACCACGGCACGCCTAACCAAGATGTTCTTCACCGCAGATGTACAGAGTGCAAACGACATCGACATCGTGACAGACGACACGGGACAGTGTGGGACCGGGACGCCAATCGTAACGATGGCGTGGACGAAGAACGCCTCTGACTACACATCTAGTTGGTATCAGCACACGCCACTTGGCGAGGCTCAACAACTCGTGAGGCACCTTTGTCAGGATGGTCCTCTAGTTGCCGAAAATCACCTTGGCGCAATTGCGGCGGCGGACTACGTCGATCCAGTTTTGACCATCACAGCGCTTGATGGCTTTGTGTTCACAGTGTCAGCGACGTCGCGCGTGTCCGCATGAACTCCCGAAGGCCGAATCGGTTACCCGACGAGCAGGGCGGTTCGTTGGTAGTCGCCCTCGCATTTGTCTCGATCTTCTCTGTAGTGATCGGCGCGGCCCTCGACTTTGCTGGCGCGACTTATCGTTTAGACCGTAAATCCCAGGACGCAACAGCCGAGCTATACGGCGTAAACGGAGCCTTAGATCAAGCGATCGATGCGATTCGCGACGACTTAGCTTCGGGCATCAGCGCGTGCGCTACAACCACTCTCGTTCTCGACGACGGCAGAACCGCGACAGTTACATGCACTCCAGAGCCCGGTTCAGGTGGTGGCTCAGGTAGCGAGCCAGGAGCGGTCGCCGCAGGTGCGCCAGATCATGCGTTGCTCACTACTTCGGCAAGCTCAGAGGCCGGTATCAGTATCGATGTCAGCACACTCGTCGTTGATGGACCGGTTGTCGCATCATCGAACATCTCCGCAACCAGTGGCGTAGCCCTTGACTCTGGACTTTTCGATGTTCACTACGAGTTCCCAGACGGTGGCGCATGCAATACGACGAATATTCCGAAGGCCGTGTGCTCATTTGATGAACAGCAAGAAATCGACGACGCAATAGAGAAGGTGGGCCAGCCTTCCTGGATCATCACGACAGCAAGGACTGCACCAGCATGTTCCGGCGACGGGGGCTATTACGCGTTATCGCCGGGTGTTTACGACAACGCTGCTGCGCTCACCGCACTTACTAGCGGGGGCGAGGATTGCGCTGGTTCCGTAGTGCATCTTCTGCCGGGCAAGTTTGTTTTCAACTTCTCTCAGGACGGCTACGGAGCGCAATGGCGGATCACCGATCCAACGGCAGTAGTAATTGCAGGCACAGCCAACGAAGGTAATTCAGCGTGCCTCGACGGGAATCTTGGTTCGCTCCTTAGTTTCATCGGAGAAAGTGCGTTATTCGTTGGCGCTTCGAGCACCGTCGAGTTTTGTGGCATGACTCAATCCAACGGACAAAAGATCGCAATATTCGGGCCGTCGCTTTCCGACGCCGGAAATGATGTTCAGAGCGAGTGCATCGCGTTGGCCAAAGGTTGTCCGTTCATCATGGTTACGGACTCGAACGGAAATGCGCAAGGCACTGGTGTGCTGAGGGTCCATGGCACAGTGCTGGCTCTCGACGCGTCGATCGGACTCAACATGAGCGCTGGGGTGGTAGCGGAATTCAATCGCGGCGCGTTGGTGAGATCTGTGTATGTACTTACCGGTGACTCAGTCAAGACTGTTTTCTCGACTTTGCACGACCCATCGAGTGGTGGACTCGCACCTCGGGGCGTCGTCCTGACGGTGACGATTGATGGTGGTCCAATTGTCGGGCGTGCCAAGGTTGAGTTCCACGACGGCAACGGCGGGAATGGCGCCATCGTCAAAGTATTGGAGTGGGATAGCCACTAGTTCGTCTCGTACCCTCAGGGACTATGGAACTCGGCGGCGATCAGTACATTCCGAGGCCAGAGTCATGGCGCGTTGGAAACCCTGCGCCATGGGCGCACCTCACGGAGGGTCAACGTCACTTCAAACTGGGCGAAGTACTGACTGCGCTCAGCGATCACCCACCTGCGCGCAACGATCACATCGCTCATCTGAAGGCACGTCCAGCGGCGGTCCTCGTCGCTTTGTTCGAAGAAGACGGCGAGGTTCGGGTCATTCTCACGAAGCGAGCCGACAGCATGCCGACCCATCGAGGCGAGATTGTCTTCCCTGGGGGCAAGTTCGATCCTGTCCTCGACGCCGATCTAGCCGCTGCAGCACTGCGTGAAGCACACGAAGAGATTGGTCTCGATGCCGAGCTAGTCGAGGTTGTTGCAGAACTAGATCATGTCGCCACGTTGATCTCGGCCTTCGCGATTACGCCGTTCGTTGGCGTGCTCAGCGAAAGGCCAGCTGTACATGCCGAGTCGCGCGAGGTGACGAGCGTGTTCGATGTGGCGCTCTGGACTTTGTTTCACGAAGCAACATGGCACGAGGAACGCTGGAGCATCCCCCCGTTCCCTGGTTCGGCCGAGGGCATGAACGATGCGTCGATGCCATTTTTTGAGTTACCTGGCGAGACTGTTTGGGGTGCAACTGCGCGCATCTTGACAAGCCTTCTCGGCTACCTCGCGTCGTCGCGCTAGGACAGCGAATCGCCGGATTTTCCGGTGACAGCAACACCGAATCGTGGCGTTAGTGTTGTCGTTTCCTTAGCGGAGGAGGTTTGACTCGTGGAAGTCGAAATCGGGATCGGAAAATCGGGTCGACGGGCGTATGGCTTCGATGACATCGCGATCGTCCCTAGTCGCCGGACGCGCGATCCAGAAGACATCGACATCACTTGGGACCTCGACGGCCAACGCTTCGACCTACCGATGATGGCGAGCGCTATGGATGGTGTTGTCTCCCCGGCGAGTGCCATCACTATTGGAAACCTCGGTGGTCTTGCGTGTCTAAACCTGGAAGGTTTGTGGACTCGGTTCGAAGACCCTGACCCGATACTCGAAGAGATCGCAAACCTGCCAGCGGAGAAGGCAACACGCCGCATGCAGGAACTTTATTTGGAGCCGATCAGACCTGATCTGATCGGTCAACGTATTCGCGAAATTAACGATGCAGGCGTACGTTCGTGCGCATCGGTTACGCCACAACGCGTCGAGGAATATGCGCCACTTATTCTTGAAGCAGAACTAGATGTGCTTGTCATTCAGGGCACCGTCGTATCAGCTGAGCATGTTTCGAAACACCCAGATCGTCAACCACTAAATCTCAAGAAGTTCATTCGCGAGATCGACATTCCAGTGCTCGTTGGTGGTTGCGCCTCGTATTCGACAGCGCTGCATCTCATGCGAACCGGCGCTGTTGGAGTTCTTGTCGGCATCGGGCCAGGACACGCCTGCACTAGTCGCGGCGTGCTCGGCATCGGCGTTCCGCAAGCCACAGCAATAGCCGATGCCGCAGGTGCGCGCATACGCCACCTTGATGAGACGGGCGTATATGTACAGGTGATCGCAGACGGCGGTATGCGCACAGGCGGCGACATCGCTAAGGCCATTGCCTGTGGCGCAGATGCAGTGATGATCGGTTCGCCACTTGCAGGTGCCGACGAAGCGCCCGGCCACGGTTACCACTGGGGCATGGCAACTTTTCACCCGACCTTGCCGCGCGGCGCTCGTGTTTACGCTGGTCGCAAAGGCTCGATGGCAGAAATTCTGGTCGGGCCTGCGCATGAAAACGATGGCACGCTCAACTTGTTTGGGGCGCTTCGCACATCGATGGCAACCACAGGCCACGAAACCCTGAAAGAGTTCCAGAAGGCCGAAGTCATGGTCGCCCCTTCCCTACAAACCGAAGGCAAGTCGTTGCAGCGCTCACAAGGCGTCGGCATGGGCAACAAGTAGGAGCTGAGTGACCGAAGCCGATCTCGTACTAGTAGTCGACTTCGGCGCGCAATACTCACAACTCATCGCGAGGCGAGTCCGCGAGGCTCACGTTTACTCCGAGATCGTGCCGCGCTCCATGCCGGTGGCAGAAATGCTTGCGAGAAATCCAGCGGCAATCATTTTTTCTGGTGGTCCTGCATCGGTCCATGCCGACGGTGCGCCAGACATCGACAACGCGATTTATTCCTCCGGCGTGCCGCTTCTAGGACTGTGTTATGGAGCGCAACTGATTGCTCGAGATCTAGGTGGCGAGGTAGCCAAGACAGGGCGCGGCGAGTACGGCCGAACGGAACTCACCGTGAACCAAGGCGGAGCGATGTTCCGTGATTTGCCCGCGACTCAGTCGGTCTGGATGAGTCACTTCGACACGATCACGCGCGCTCCCGAAGGCGCAACTGTTTACGCCTCGACGCAAGACACGCCCGGTGCGGCGTTCGGCGACGAGGCTCGCGGTATATATGGCATGCAGTTCCATCCTGAGGTCGGCCACACCGAGCACGGCAACGCAATGCTCAAGGCGTTTCTGTATGGCGTCGCGGGTTGTCGCCCGACGTGGACGAATGTCTCGATAATCGATCAACAAGTTGCCGAGATTCGCGCACAGGTCGGCGACGCGAGAGTGATCTGCGGGCTTTCGGGTGGCGTCGATTCTGCTGTTGCTGCTGCTTTAGTTCATAAAGCAATTGGCGATCAACTCACGTGCGTGTTCGTAGACACGGGGCTACTGCGCAAGAACGAAGCCGAGCAAGTTGAGGACACTTTCCGGCGTGGCTTTCATGTTGACCTGATTCATGTCAAGGCAGCCGATCGATTCTTGGCGGCGCTCGAAGGCGTCGACGACCCAGAGACGAAACGCAAGATCATCGGAGAGCTCTTCATTCGCATCTTCGAAGAAACTGCATCAGAGGTCGAAGGCGACCCTCAGTTCTTGGTGCAAGGCACGTTGTATCCAGACATCGTCGAGAGCGGCGGGGGAGATAACGCCAACATCAAATCCCACCACAACGTCGGTGGTCTTCCCGACGACATGAAGTTCGAGCTAGTAGAGCCTCTGCGCCACTTGTTCAAAGATGAGGTTCGCGCAGTCGGCGAAGAACTCGGGCTGGCGGAAGAAATCGTATGGCGGCAACCATTTCCTGGGCCAGGACTCGCTGTCCGGATTATTGGCGCTATTACGCCAGAGCGGGTGGCAATACTGCAAAACGCCGATGCCATCGTTGTCGAGGAAATCAAGCGCGCTGGGCTGTACAGGGAGATCTGGCAGAGCTTTGCAGTGCTCCCAGCAATCAAGAGCGTCGGCGTGATGGGCGATGAACGCACCTACGCCTATCCAATAGTGCTACGCGCCGTCACATCTGACGATGCCATGACTGCAGACTGGGCGCGGATCCCATACGACGTGCTCGAACGCATCTCGAGCCGAATCATCAACGAGGTCCCTGGCATCAACCGTGTGGCCTATGACATAACGAGCAAGCCGCCCGGCACGATCGAGTGGGAATAAATAAGTTCTCGTAGCCGCCACTATGGCCGGTTCAGCAAAACCAACTACCGTTTGGCAAACTTTGAAACTTGCAGATCGCAAGTACCGGCCGGAGGAGCCTCGTATGAGAATTCAAGATGTCGCAAGAGCGCTAGTAGCCCCAGGCAAGGGGATTCTCGCAGCAGATGAAAGTGGCGGCACGATCAAGAAGCGCTTCGATGGCATCGGTACAGAGAGCACAGAGGACCGGCGCCGCGCATACAGAGAGATGCTGTTTCGCACGAAGGGTGCAGCCGAGAACATCTCCGGCGTGATTCTTTTCGACGAGACCATTCGCCAGAACGCAGCCGACGGCACGCCACTCGTCAAACTCCTCCAAGACGAAGGCATCATCCCGGGCATCAAGGTCGACAAGGGCATCGTTGGGCTACACGGCGCAGCAGGCGAAAGCGTCACAGAAGGTCTCGATGGGCTTGGAGCACGACTTGCTGAGTATCGGGAACTAGGAGCGCAGTTCGCGAAATGGCGTGCGGTCATCGATATTGCAGGAGACGACATCCCGAGTGATTATTGCCTAGACGCGAACTCCGCAGCACTTGCTCGTTACGCTGCGCTTTGCCAACAAGAGGGAATCGTCCCGATTGTCGAGCCAGAGGTCCTTATGGACGGCAGCCACTCGATCGAGCGGTGCTTCGAAGTAACTCACCGTGCATTACGCAGCTTGTTTAGTGCTCTGCTCGACCAGAGAGTCGCACTCGATGGATGTCTGTTGAAGCCGAACATGGTTATTCCCGGCAAGCTCCACGCAGGCGGTCGGGCCACCCCAGACGCCATCGCAGAAGCAACGATCCGGTGCTTCCGCGATGTTGTCCCGGCTGCTGTTCCAGGCATCGTTTTCTTGAGCGGTGGTCAGAGCGACGAGGAAGCAACAGCGAACCTCGACGCAATCAACAAGCGCGGTCCGCACCCCTGGGCTTTCTCGTTTAGCTACGGGCGCGCTCTTCAAGCACCGGCACTTAAAGCATGGCTCGGAAGCGATGACAACATCGAGGCAGGCCAAGCTGCATTCGCTAAGCGCGCCAAGCTGAATGGACTTGCAACTTCGGGTGCGTACAGCGCATCGATGGAATAATTTGAGTCCTGACTCACATCACTCAGACACCCAAGATCTCACCGCTGATCTAAATCCGGCTCAACTCGAAGCCGTCACAATCGCACCTGGGCCGGTATTAGTTGTCGCGGGAGCTGGTTCGGGCAAGACCCGAGTACTAACGCGTCGACTTGCGTATCTCGTGCTGGAACAGGGCGTATCGCCTTTCGGTGTGATGGCAATCACGTTCACCAACAAGGCCGCAGCAGAGATGAAAGAACGCGTGACCGATCTTGTTGGTCCGGTTGCGCAACGAATGTGGGTCAGCACTTTCCACTCCGCATGCGCGCGAATCTTGCGGCGGGAGTCGAGCCTGCTCGGCTACCGAAGCAGTTTCACTATCTACGATCAGGCCGACGCTGTGCGGCTAGTCGATTGGGTACGACGCGATCTCGACCTCGACCCGAAGCGATTTCCTCCGAGGCAACTTCACTCAAAGATCAGCACCCTGAAGAACGAACTAATTCTTCCAGAAGAGTTCGCAGAGAAGGCTTTCGGACCGCAAGAACAACGCGTCGCGAAGGTGTATGCCGAGTACCAGCGGCGATTAGCCGATGCGAGCGCAGCTGACTTCGATGATCTCTTGTTGCTCGCTGTGCGACTATTTCGTGAGCACCCAGAGGCGCTCGACCGTTGGAGTAGATCGTTCCAACACGTATTAGTAGATGAGTTCCAGGACACCAACCTTGCTCAGTTCGAACTAGTGCAACAGCTCGCGAAAGACCACCAGAGTGTGATGGTCGTCGGAGACACAGACCAGTCGATCTACAAGTTTCGTGGCGCGGACTTCCGCAACATCATGCGCTTCGAAGAAACGTTTCCGAATGCCACGGTTGTGGTGCTCGACCAGAACTATCGCAGCACCCAAAACATTCTCGACGCAGCTAACGCGGTTATTTCCAACAACGCATCGCGCCACCCGAAGAAACTTTGGAGCGATGCAGGTCGAGGCGAACAGATCGTTCGGTACCAAGCAGAAGATGAGCACGACGAAGCAATGTTTGTGCTGAGCGAGATCCGCAAGCTCGCAGATCATGAGCACCGGTTCGGCGACTGCGCAGTTTTCTATAGGACCAATGCGCAGAGCCGCGTGATGGAAGAAGCGTTAGTTCGGGCGAGCATTCCTTACCGAGTCTTTGGCGGCACGAAGTTTTATGACCGTCGCGAAATCAAAGACCTTCTCGCTTATCTACGCGCGTTCGCCAACCCAGACGATGAGGTCAGTTGGAAACGCATTATCAACACACCCAAGCGTGGCGTCGGTGACACTTCGATCGCAAAGATCGATTCTCACGCCCAGGGCAATGGCCTGACCTTTAGGGATGCGCTTTACGAAGCGGTAGCCGCCGGAGTCACAGGAAGGGCGGTCAGCGCGATTCGCGACCTCATCGGCATTTTCGACGGCATCAACGTTGAACTGCCAGAGATGGGAGTAGCGGACGTTCTTGAGGCGGTGCTCAACAAGACTCGTTATCTGGCAGAACTCGAATCAGAGCGGAGCATCGAGGCAGAAGGCCGGATCGAGAACTTGCAAGAACTAGTTGGCTTAGCGCTGCAGTTCGATGAGCAAGTTGAGCGCGGAGACCTGCACGGACTCGCGGCGATCGGTGGCGTAGGCATCGGCGAACCCGGCGGCCCTGTGCCGATCACAGACAATGTTGTGCGCGGCATCGAACGGCTCCAAGCGTTCCTCGAAGCCGTAAGCCTTGTGACAGACCTCGATAGTGGTGACGAGGAAGCCAGTTACGTCACATTGATGACTTTGCACTCGGCGAAAGGGCTTGAGTTTCCTGTCGTTTTCATTCTCGGGCTTGAAGATGGCGTGTTTCCACACTTCAGAAGTCTCGGTGATCCAGAAGAGCTCGAAGAGGAAAGACGTCTCTGTTACGTCGGTATCACTCGTGCCCGCGAGCGTCTGTACCTCTGCCACGCGTGGAGTCGCATGCTGTTCGGCTCTACAGACTTTCATCCGCCGAGTCGGTTCTTAGAAGAGATCCCGGCAGAGTTCATCGACGACCGCGGCGCGACTCGTAGCCGCGCTCGCGGGCGTGATCAACGCGATGCTCTCGTCGATGCTGCTCTGCGCACACCGAGTCGCTTGAGCGCGCCGCTACCAGATGACTTGATCCGTCCTCAACCGGCGCCGGTCGCCTCGAAGGGCGCAGAACAACTCGGCTTGCGTCTCGGCGACGATGTCATGCACGAAAAGTATGGCGAGGGCGTGATCATCGACATACGCGGCCAGGGCGATAAGGCCGAGGCCAAGGTACGTTTTCGCGATGGCGTAGAGAGATTGCTGTTGCTCGCGTGGGCGCCTCTGCGCCGTCCGTAATTGTTGCGGCAGAACTATTGAAGTGGGCCGAAGTTGACCACAACAGTTGGAAGACCATCTCCTACTTGGTTGATTCGTAGCGGCCACTGTTCGAGGCCAGCGACGTCGAGGCTCAAGGAACCGCATTCCCATGAATTGGTTTCGAGATTCCAATTAACGGAACAGTCGTGTCCGACGAGCGTCGTCTTGTAGGCAACGATCGCGCCTCGCGGATCCACAGCGAACCATGCTCTACACCGCTCGTCGACAACCTGAAAGGTCGGCTCGACCGAGGCCGTTTTCGTGAGGTCGGGTTCGTACCCGAAATCGACCTCTCCCGAACAGGCTGGATCGGATCCGCGGTCTGTGAGCCAGACCAAGCCAGCCATGACTCCGAAGCCAAGCGCTATTACTAAAGCTCCCACGAGACTCCCGTAGAGCCACATCGGCATACCCGAGCCAGGGTTCGGGTTAGCGGTTGGGGGACTGGCGGTCGCTGACATCGGTGCTTTCACTGTTAGTTGTGTGCGGTTCGGTAGGGTGTCGCCACTCACCGGCTAGCCGAACTTACCCGGGCGATATCGAGTTCCTAAGCACCACTGAGCGTACGAATCGCGAGCAATCGCGACCCCTAGAAAGGCCACACCACATGGATCTGTTCGAGTATCAGGGCAAGCAGTTTTTTGCCAACTACGACATTCCCGTTTCGGCCGGTTCAGCCGAAACAACAGTTGACGGTGCCGTCACCGCGGCTGACAAGGTCGGGTACCCCGTAGTCGTCAAGGCGCAGGTGCAGGTAGGTGGACGTGGCAAGGCAGGCGGTATCAAACTCGCCAACAACGCCGATGAGTGCCGCGAGCACGCGTCGAACATTCTCGGCATGGATATCAAGGGCCACACCGTCGAAGTGGTCTGGATAGAGCGAGCCTCAGATATTTCTGAGGAGTACTACGCAAGCTTCACCCTCGATCGCAGTGCCAAGAAGCACTTAGGCATGTTGAGCGCGGAGGGCGGCGTCGAGATCGAGGTCGTTGCCGTCGAGAACCCAGATGCGATCGCCAAGATCTGGATCGACCCTGTCGATGGGCTGACGGAGCAAGTAGCGCGCGACTGGGTAGCCGCGGCGAAACTCAATCCGCTCGCGACAGAAGGCGCGGTCGACATCTTGGTCAAGCTTTACAACGCATATGTCAATGGCGATGCAGACCTCGCGGAAATCAACCCACTGATTCTGACCCCAACGAACAAGGTCCATGCGCTCGACGCGAAAGTAAGCCTCGACAACAATGCAGGTTTCCGCCACGAATGGGACGAGTACGAAGCGACCCAAGAGCGCGACGACCGCGAACAACAAGCGTTTGAAGCCGACCTGCAATACGTTGGTCTCGAAGGCTCTGTCGGGATTATCGCGAACGGTGCAGGGCTTGCGATGAGCACCCTCGATGTTGTGAATCAGGCCGGCGGTTCGCCAGCGAACTTCCTGGATGTTGGCGGTGGAGCAGACGCTAAGAAGTTCATCAAGGCCCTCACGATTATCGACAACGACCCTCGCGTGCGATCAATCTTTATCAACATCTTCGGCGGAATTACGCGTGGCGAAGAAGTTGCCAATGGCATCGTCGCGGCGCTCGGAGAGATCGACTTGAAGAGCCCGATCGTGATTCGCCTCGATGGCACGAATGCCGATGAAGGTCGTGCGATCCTCGAACCGCACCTGAACGAAAAGCTACAGATGGCCCCGACGATGCTCGAAGCTGCGCGGGTCGCAGTCTCTCTGGCATCCAATTAGTGGAACGGATCTAGAACAATGGCAATCTTTGTAGACGAAAACACGCGAGTCATCTACCAGGGCATAACGGGATCGCAGGGCAAGTACTACGCAGGGCTCAATAAGGCATACGGCACCAAGGTCGTCGGCGGCACTAACCCGAAGAAGGCCGGCACCGATGTCGATGGCGTCCCGGTTTTTGCGAATGTTGCAGCAGCAGTCGAAGCGACCGGCGCGAATGCGACCTGCATCTTCATTCCGGCACCGGGCGTGCGAGACGCTGTGATCGAAGCAGCCGAAGGTGGCGTTGATCTGATCGTTTGTGTGACAGAGGGCGTACCAGCACACGACGAAGCGTGGTTCTTCAATAAGTTGCAGCGTGACTTTCCGAACACGCGGTTGCTAGGCCCGAACTGCCCTGGAATCATCAGCCCAGGAAAGTGCAATATCGGAATTACTGCTGGCCACATCGCCAAGGCTGCTGTGCCGGGCGCCAAGAACGTGGGGATCGTGAGTCGCTCAGGGACCCTTACGTATCAGGCTCTTTATGAACTGAAGGCCCAAGGAATCGGCGTGACCACCTGCGTAGGAATTGGTGGCGACCCGGTTCCTGGTACGAGCTTCATTGACTGCCTAGCTGCATTTGAAGCCGACGTGGAGACTCACGCCGTCATGTTGATCGGTGAGATCGGCGGCTCAGCAGAAGAAGAAGCCGCCGAGTTCATCAAGACCGAGATGACAAAGCCGATCTCTGCGTACATCGCTGGCCAGACTGCACCTGCAGGCAAAAAAATGGGTCACGCTGGAGCCATCGTGAGCGGCGGCAAAGGCACTGCCGCAGCCAAGATGGAAGCGCTGCTAGCGGCTGGTGTGAAGGTCGGCGCTAATCCGACCGAAGCTGGCGAACTTATGGTCGAGATAGTGAGCAGCCTCTAGAGGCTGCTCACTCGGTTTCGTTACTTGAACGAGATCAGGTCGATCGTGAATACCAAGGTCTCGTTCGGACCGATAGCCGGCGTTGGTGAACTCTGGCCGTAAGCGAGTTCTCCTGGGATGATGAGCGTCCTGCGACCGCCGACGTTCATGCCTGGGATGCCTTGAGTCCAACCTGCGATTACGCCACTAAGCGGGAACGAGATGGTCTCGCCACGATCCCACGACGCATCGAACTGCTTGCCACTTGCCTGGCCGACACCGACATAGTGGACGGTGACTGTGGCGCCTGCTGGCACAGTTTCGCCAGCGCCAACGATGTCGTCGATGATGCAAAGTTCGGTAGCTGGTTCGCTTGGAACTGTGATCGTTGGCTTGCCACGGCTTGTTATTTCTGCGCTCACGTCGGAGCCTCCTTCACTATTTGGACCTGGGGTACTTCCGGCGCACTCCGCTGGTGGCGCAGGAGGGGGTGGTGGTGCCACGAACGAAATGAGATCGATGATGAAGATAAGTGTTTCGTTCACGCCTATATCGGCGCTCGGTGGACTATCTCCGTAGGCGAGTGCTCCTGGGATGATGAGGGTGCGGCGGCCTCCGACCTTCATGCCGGGGATGCCTTCGGTCCAGCCTTGGATAACACCCGTTAGCGGAAACGTCGCTGGCTCGTTGCGGTCCCATGAGGCGTCGAACTGCTTGCCGCTGTCTTGTCCGACTCCGACATAATGGACCGTGACAGTGGCACCTGCTGGAACTGGGTCGCCGCTGCCTTCGATGTCGTCGATGATCTGGAGTTCGGTGGCCGGAGCATCCGGCACAACGGCTTCGGGCTTGCCGCGCTTAGTGATTTCGGCAAGTACGTCATCGGACGACGAATCTGAGTTCGCGCCAGCGTCGATCCTCTGGTCGTCGTCTGAGCCACACGCCGATGCAAGGATTACGAAGCACAGGCCGACTGCGAGAGAACGCGACACAGCGCGACGAGGTTTCCTGTTTGAGCGAAGCATTACGACAGAGTAGGCGACCGGTCGCGTTAGACCCGACCTGCACTATTGTCGGTCTAGTGCGTGTAGCGGTATTGGCTTCGGGAAGCGGAACGATTCTGCGTGCAATCCTTGAGCGTGGCGACATCAATGTTGTAGCCGTAGTCGTCGATCGTGTGTGTGGCGCCACCGACGTGGCCGCTGAGTTTGCGGTTCCGTCCGCTGTCATCGAACGTCATAGTTACGGCGCTGACTTTGATCGATTCAGCTACACGAAGCAGATCGTCGAAGTGCTCGAAGACCTTGCTATCGATCTTGTAGTTATGTCTGGGTTCGGAACCATCTTGGATCAGCCGATCCACGATCGGTACCCACATCTAATCTTGAATACGCACCCAGCGTTGTTGCCCGCATTCAAGGGTTGGCATGCGGTTCGGGATGCGCTCGCTTCGGGTGTCAGGGTTACCGGTTGTACGGTTCACTTTGCTTCACTAGAAGTCGATGACGGACCGATTCTCGCCCAAGAGTCAGTACCAGTATTCGAAGACGATACCGAGCACTCGCTGCACGAGCGCATAAAAGAAGTCGAACGCAGGATTTATCCAGAGGTCATCGCGCAAGTGGCGCGAGATCTCGCCCGAGAGAATTGAATCGAAGATGACTGATGGGTTAGGCGAAATCAAGATTGAGCGTGCACTCTTATCTGTATACGACAAGACAGGTTTGGCCGATCTCGCACGGGCACTTCACAAGGTTGGTGTCGAACTCATCTCGTCTCGAAGCACGGCTGCAGCTATCACAGCAGCCGGGATTCCCGTCACTGACGTCGCAGACGTAACCGGAGTCCCGCCAATCCTCGATCATCGTGTTGTCACCTTGCACCCGAAGATCCACGGCGGCTTGCTCGCAGAGCCAACCAAGGAATCACACCAAGCCGACATGGCGGAATATGGCATAAGCCCATTTCAATTAGTTGTGTCGAACCTCTATCCGTTCGGATCCGATCCGTCGATCGATCTGATCGATATCGGTGGCCCAGCAATGGTCCGAGCGAGCGCAAAAAACCACGAATTCGTAACGGTAATTACCGCGATCGACCAATACGACAGTCTGATTGCCGAACTCCGAGCGAACAAGGGCTGTGTGTCGTACGCGACGCGCCGCGCTTGTGCACTCGAAGCATTCGCGCGCACCGCTGCATATGACGCATCAATAGTCGAGTGGCTCCAGCAAGACGAACCGTTGCCGAAACACCTTGTGCTTCCTCTCGAACGCACTGACGAGGTATTGCGGTATGGCGAGAATCCGCACCAGCGTGGCGCGCGTTATCGGCTTCGGGGAGAGAGCAGTTGGTTCGATCAGATCGAACAGCAGTCGGGCCTCGCTCTCAGCTATCTCAATCTTTTCGACGCTGATGCAGCATGGAAACTCAGCCACGATCTAGGCGACCGCCCGACCTGCGCGATTATCAAGCACGCAAATCCGTGTGGGGTAGCGGTAGCCGACAATCTTGCTGATGCTTATCAGCGCGCACTCGAGTGTGATGAGCGTTCGGCGTTCGGTGGCATAGTCGCGGTGAACAAGATCGTCGATGCGCAAACAGCGGAGTTGATTGTCGCTGGACCACAAGCCGACGTGATAATCGCTCCAGGCTTTGCTGCTGGGGTACTCGACGCTCTCATCAAAAAGCGGAAGAACACTCGGATACTCACCGCAGAGGCGCCCGCTGGGACAGCGCGTGATTTCCGTCAAGTTTCGGGTGGATTCCTGGTCCAAGACGCGCACCACTTCGCTGCAACTCGCGAGACATTCAAGGTGGTCACCAAGGTTGTTCCAACACAACAGCAGTGGGCCGATCTCGCGATGGCGTGGAGGCTGGTCGGTCACGTAAAGAGCAATGCGATCGTGCTGGTGAAAGACGGCGTAGCTGTTGGCATTGGAGCCGGTCAACAAAACAGGGTCGAGTCAGGCGAGATAGCAGCCAAAAAGGCAGCCGGGCGCGCAGCTGGTGGGGCGTGTGCGAGCGATGCCTTCTATCCATTCCCAGATGGAGTCGAAGCCGCGGCGAGCGCCGGAGTCGGCGCTGTTATTCAGCCTGGCGGTGCGATGCGTGACGACGAAGTCATTCGTAGGGCAGATGAGTTAGGCCTTGCGATGGTGTTCACCGGAGAACGTCATTTCGTTCACTAATAACTGCGCTCGGAGCACACGATGACAGCTATTTCGATGCCAGGTGGTCCGGTTGCTGAAGCAGTGTTGGCCACACTTAAGTCGCGCATTGCCACTATGACCGCAAGCGGTCGTTCGCCGGGGCTTGGGACGATTCTTGTTGGCTCAGATGGCGCAAGTGCTGGCTATATCCGGATGAAACAGGAGAAGGCGGCGGAACTCAGCATTTATTCGCGTCACATAAGCCTCGGTGATGACACGTCGCAAGCTGACCTGCTCGCCGCCATAGCTGACTACAACTCCGACGATCAGATAGACGCTGTTCTCATCCAATATCCAGCACCTCCCCATATCGATTACGAGGCAGCACTTCTCACTCTGGACCCAGACAAAGATGTCGACGGGCTCCACCCATTGAACATGGGCAAACTCGCGCTCGGCATGCCGGGACCCGTTCCATGTACGCCCGCTGGTATCGAGGCTTTGCTCGCCTATTACGAGATTCCGGTAGCGGGCCGAAATGTCGTGATTATCGGTCGTGGAATGACGCTCGGCAGGCCACTCGCATTGTTGCTGACCCAGAAGCGGCCTACGGCGAACGCTGCGGTCACCGTTGTGCACACAGGGGTTGCGAACTGGCCCGACTACACGCGACGAGCTGACATTGTCATAGCTGCCGTCGGTGTACCGAACATCTTGAAACCAGAGCACATTCGCGACGGGGCAGTGGTTGTCGGCGCTGGTGTGCAGTACGAAGGCCGCAAGGTATTAGGAGATGTAGACGAACGCTGCGCAGAAGTTGCGTCCTACATCACACCGCGAATTGGTGGCGTAGGACCGACAACCATCGCGATGTTGTTCAAGAACGCTGTAGACAATGCTGAGCGGCGGATGAGGTTTTCTTGAGCATCCCGCCGCAACCAGAGATGCCGTATAGCTCTGAAGCGCTTTGTCCGTTGTGCGGTAGTCCACGTCCGAACCGTGATTCGCGGTGCACCGAATGTGGCCTGTTTCCTGGGCTAGGACCAAACGAAAAGAATCCATTTACCAAACGCACAGCCTTGAAAATGTTGGGCGCGTTTGCTGGCATTTACCTGTTCGTAATGGTGTGCCTCCTCGCGAATTGATCGGGCCGTGAGCAATGGCTACGCGTGATACTTGCTGAGCTAGTAACTCGCCATACGCGAAGACACATGCCAACGCGACGCGTATCTGCTGGGTCGGCATTCTTGCCGTTGTCGGGCGCGAGTTCACATGGTGCGCTGCTCATCGGCGCTGTGGTGCATGAATTTGTGACTTCTTTAGACGATGACAACCGCGAAGACCTTCGTGCGTTTTTGGCCGATGCCGTGGACGGCATCGAGATTCCGCGCATCGTGATGCGGCACCGACTCCAGGCCGACACACACGGACTTGATTTGTCGCGTCATCGGGTAGAGCAGAGAGGCGACGTGTTGATTGTCGAACTTGACACGCACGGTGCGGCGTTGCCGCAACTTTTAGGTCTAATTCTTGCAATCTCGAATTTGCCTCCATCATCTCGTCACAGCGGGCTTTCGGTCGCGCGCCGGGCTCTCGAAGGGCGTAGCCCGTTTGGCAGGCAAGGAGTACTCGTGAGGCGAATGAAAGACGGGATCGCACATGAGGTCCCTTGGGCGCAACGAGCGGACTGGGTGCAAGGAGCATCCTTAGAAGAAGCCGTTTGGGCAGGTATTGACTCTGAGCGACGTTGGGCAATGGAGGTGCTCGGTATTCCGGCGTCTAGTGCTGTGCGCCGTGATGACATCAATCGCCGTTACAGGCGTTTGCTACGCGATGCACATCCAGACACCGGTGCTGTGCGCGTCGGTGCCGCTGAACGCATTGAAGAGCTCGGAGTCGCTCGGGAACTACTGCTCGACCTGTTAAACAACCCAGGAACCGACGCTTCGCCACCATCATCGGCGCGCCAATAGAGTCGGCTCATCGTTCCTTCGGAGGTGTCCTAGCCATGAAAACCCCTGTTCGCGTCGCTGTCACTGGTGCTGCTGGTCAAATTGGGTACAGCTTGCTGTTTCGCATCGCAAGTGGGTCGATGCTCGGCCCAGACCAACCGGTGGCGTTGTCTCTACTCGAAATCACGCCAGCGCTCGGAGCGCTCGAAGGCGTGATGATGGAACTTGATGACTGTGCGTTCCCGTTGCTTGCTGGCATCGAAGGCACAGACGACGCCAAGGCTGCGTTTGCAGGAGCTAACTACGGCCTGCTCGTTGGTTCTGTCCCACGCAAGGAAGGCATGGAGCGTAGTGACCTTCTAAAAATCAACGGTGGAATCTTTACGACCCAAGGCCAAGCCATCGCAGCGGGTGCAGCCGACAATGTCAAAATTCTCGTTGTTGGCAATCCAGCCAACACCAACTGCCTGATAGCCATGAACAACGCCAAGGGCGTGCCTGCCGACCGCTTCACCGCGATGACTCGCCTCGACCACAACAGGGCGATGGCACAACTTGCGAGCCGCACAGGATCGAGTGTCAACGACATCACGAAGATGACGATCTGGGGCAACCATTCGGCAACGCAGTTCCCAGATCTTTTTCATGCCGAAGTAGGTGGCGCAAACGCGTACGACCTCGTCGGCGACCACGACTGGTATGAGAACTCTTACATCCCAACGGTGCAGCAACGTGGTGCAGCGATCATCAAGGCGCGCGGGCTTTCGTCGGCGGCTTCGGCTGCTAATGCTGCGGTCGACCACATGCGTACTTGGGCGCTCGGCACTGCAGCTAACGACTGGGTGAGCATGGGTGTCTGCTCCGACGGTAGCTATGGAGTTGACGAAGGACTCATTTCGTCGTTTCCTTGCACGACTGCAAATGGTGAGTATTCGATCGTGCAGGGCGTGGCTCTGAACGATTTCGCTCAAGGCCGCCTTGACGCGACTGTCGCCGAACTCCGTGAAGAACGCGACGCTGTAACTGCACTCGGCCTTATCTAACAGTCAAGTACAGATTTCTTGGCTCGGTTTCTTGCCGTCGAATTAGGCTAGATATATGGCACTTTCCAAGTTAAATACGGCCTGTCCGCTCGACTGTCCCGACACGTGTTCGATCACGGTCACGGTCGATGACGGACGCCTCATTGCTGTTGATGCCGGCCCCGGAAACCCCGTGACCGATGGTTTCATTTGTCAGAAGGTGAAGCATCATCCGCGACGCGTATACGCGCCAGAGCGCGTGATGACCCCGCTAATTAGAACAGGCGCCAAAGGCAGCGGCGAATTTAGTGAAGCCTCGTGGGACGAGGCACTCGACTTGATCGCAGCGAAGTTGACCGAAAGTATCGCTGCACACGGCCCAAGTTCTTTGGTCCCTTATCTTTACAACTCTTCTACTGGTTCGTCGCAGGGCACACTTACAGACAAGCTCTTTCGACGTCTTGGTGCGAGCAGGGTCGACCACACAATTTGCGCACTAACGAATGCGTTCGCGCACATCGCCGTGTACGGCGACATGAGTTCGGCTGACCCGCGCGACGTCGTGCATGCAGAACACGTCATTATCTGGGGCGCCAACCCGACCATCTCAAATGTTCACTTTCCGCCTCTCGTAACTAAAGCCACGAAGGCTGGCGCCAAACTCACGGTCATTGACCCTCGTGCGACAGCGATGGCCAAACGTGCCGATCATCACATCGCGCTACGCCCGGGCACCGATGTCGTGTTCGCTTACGCCGTTGCGCGCGAGCTTCGCGAACAAGGTGGCTTGGCTACAAGCTTCTTGGACGAGCGCGCAGAAGGTGTTACTGAGTTCATCGCGGCTGCAGACGAGTGGACGCTTGAGCGGGCCGCGATTGAGTGCGGTGTCGCCGAAACAGACATCACGATTTTTGCTACTGCCCTCGCACAGACCAGCAAAACCTTTTGGCGCGTTGGCTGGGGTCTCGAACGCAACCGCAATGGCGGAAGCGGTTGCGCCGCAGTGTTTTCACTGCCAGTGTTAGCTGGTCACTTTGGTCAACTTGGTAGCGGGGTCATGTACTCGACCTCTGACCAAACGCCATACAACTATGACGTCTGTGACCCGGATACTCCTGCTGAGTTGCGCAAGGGTCGTCACGTAAACATGAACACCTTTGGAAAGCTTCTCGTCGATCCCGACGGAGAAGAACCGGTTCATTTCCTATACGTCGAAGGCAACAATCTCGCCGTCACGAACCCGGCGCAAGCCACGGTTCTAGCGGGTCTCGGTCGCGACGATCTTTTTATCGTCGTGCACGATCAGGTACTAACCGACTCTGCGTTATTTGCAGATGTCGTGCTTCCAGCAACAACGCATTTCGAAGCTCGCGATGTGGCTGGCAGCTACGGCACGTACATGTTTCAAGAGATGCCGGCAGTAATCGATCGTGTTGGTGAAAGCCGCACCAACAATGAAGTAGCGGCGGCACTAGCGGCGCGCCTTGGTTTCGATGCAGATGCCTACGACCCGAGCGAAGCCGCAACAATCGAAGGCGCGATTTCGGACGGCGGAAGCGCGCGAAGTAAGCGTGAAGTGCGCAAGGAAGGGTCAACGGTCCAACTTCGCGATGTCTTCCCGAGCGGAAAGTTCCAGCTTGCCTCAATACCGACACTAGGCGTCCCGCGCTATCAGCGTCTCGTCGATAGCTATCCGCTCACGATGCTCACGCCAGCTACGCACAAGACAATCAACTCGATGTTCGGTGAGTTCCAGAAGGCCGACACGAGCATCCACATGCATCCAACCGACGCTGCCGCACGCAGCCTTACTGACGGCGAAGCAGTCGTCGTTAGCAACGACCGCGCGCAAGTGTTTACAACACTCACCATCGACGCGGACGTGCGCCTAGGTGTCACGACGATGGCCAAGGGTGTGTGGCGCAAAGATTTCGAAGGTGGGCTCACCCCGAACGCCCTTTGCCCTGACACACTCTCTGACCTCGGCGACGGCGCATGCTTCAATGACGCGAGAGTCGAGGTTGAGCGCCGTGACAGCGCTCCGGTCTAGAGTCGAAGCCATGGTTCGCGTCTGGACACAAGACTCGGTAGTCGGTCCGATCACGGTCGTTGCTGGTGAGCATGGTGTACGCGAAATTGCGTTCGCAGACACCGAAGATGTCGACATCGCAGGCCGTAACGGCGATCGCGACGAAGAAGTGGCGACCGCTATTGATCGTTGGCTCTCTGGCGAGGTGCACTCGCTTGATTTCGAGATCGACATGTCTGGCATTGACGGTTTTCGAAGAAGAGTCCTCGATACTTTGGTGCAGCACGTCGGGTGGGGAGAGACTGTTACCTACGGTGAACTAGCAGAGTTGGCAGGGAGTCCGGGTGCTGCGCGTGCGGTTGGATCAGCGATGGCTAACAACCCGATTCTTTTCGCCGTGCCATGCCATCGAGTGCTCGCCGCCGGTGGCCGCATCGGAGGCTACGGCGGCACGGTCATGCCTAACTCTGATCCACTTTCGATAAAGCGAACTCTCTTGGCGCACGAAGGCGTAACTGTCAAGGGCTAACGGCGGAGACTAGAAGTGCACGACGGTGGCAAAAAGGCGATAATCGCGGCGTTTTTCGCGAACCTTGGTATCGCGATTAGCAAACTCATTGCTTGGGCCATCACTGGCTCTGCCGCAATGCTCGCAGAATCGATCCACAGTCTTGCCGATTCTGGTAATCAAGGGCTGTTGATGTTCGGCGCGCGCCACGCGCGGCGCAAGCCCGATGCCGAACACCCATTCGGCTACGGAGCAGCACGATATTTCTGGGCCTTCATTGTTTCTCTTGTCTTGTTCAGCCTCGGAGGCGTGTTCGCGATCTACGAAGGCGTCACGAAACTTGCGCATCCGCACGAACTCGGGAGTCCCAATTGGGCGATCGGCGTATTGCTTTTCGCGATTGTGCTCGAATCATTTTCGTTGCGCACCGCCGTTCGCGAAACGAAACCGCATCTGCGCGGTCGCAGCCATTGGCGCTTCATCCGCCACTCAAAGAACCCAGAACTTCCGGTCGTGTTGCTCGAAGATGTTGGAGCACTGTGTGGTCTTGTCTTGGCGTTGGCGGGTGTTGTTGTTGCTCATGTAACAGAAGATGCGCGGTGGGATGCCGCCGGCTCTCTAAGTATCGGGGTGCTGCTGGTAGTTATTGCTGCGGTGCTCGCGTTCGAGATGTCGAGTCTCCTGATCGGCGAAGCCGCCGACGTCGACGACATCGAGACCATCAAGACAGAGATCGAGACGTCGCCATCTGTACACAGAATCATCCATATGCGGACGATGCAACAGGGACCAGACGAGATCACGGTGGCTACGAAAATTGAGTTCGATCGGTCGCTTGATATCGCCGCCTTGGCGGATGCCATCGACGCGATAGAGGCGCGCATCCGTGTAGAGATTCCTAATGCCCGCCTGATCTTTATCGAACCAGACCTATTCAGGCAACAAACGACGAGCGTGGAGCAAGCATGACTGAAGTAGGTCGCGGCACCAAGGTTTTCGATTCCGAAGCAGTGCGTGGAAGTTGGCGTTTCTTGAACACTCCGCTCGATGTGCTTGAACTTATGGATTCCTCTGCAGAAGGCGTGATTGCTGGGGTCGCCGATGCTGGCGCAACGTTTCTTGCGCCTATCTTCGACGAACTTACGGCGGTTGTGTGCATGTCCGGCACCCCTCTAAGCCACATCGGAATCGTTAGCCGCGAGTATCAGGTCCCGTGCCTAATGGGAACGACTCTCACCGAAACATTGAACGAGTTCGATGAAGTAGAGGTCGATTGCAGTGGCGATATTGGGATACTTAGGCGTGCCTAATGGCCGACCTCGATAAGACGGCAGTCAACGACCTCATCTTGTATCACTCGCGCATCAGTTGGAATCTCACAAGCCAACGCACAGCACTCGAGTCCGCGCTCATCCCAGTTACCGCGTACATCTTGATTGCGTGTATCGAGTGCTATCGGCGATACCCAGACATGATTGACAAGATCGCAGAGGCCATGTCGCCGGAAGAACTTGGTCGAAGGGGACGCGAACTCGGTAACGAAATCGACACGGTCCGGCTCTGGTCAATTGCGAACTTCCCATTGGTTGGACGCAACGTTCTCGTGAGCGTCGGAATGGTCGATCCGGTCGAAGACGAACACCGCCTCGCCACGATTTTCGACTTCTGGAGGCGTTGTGCCGCTGAATTGCGTGGCAACGATGGCACGTTGCAATGTGCAGACGCGGAAGGCCTTTCGACTCCGTTCTCTCGATTAGTTCCCGAGATTGCTGCCGCCTGCGAAGAAGTAACTGACGAAGCAGAACTGCGTCGCATTACGCGACTAAATGCGTTGCTCACTAGCTATGAATTTCTGCTTTGGTTCGATACCCGGTCTGGCTATCAAGACAGTGGTCCATATCCGCTCGCCGACGGTAGGTCGTTGTTGCTTCGCCAGTTTGTGAAACTCGGTCCGTCCGATTTTGAATGGAGCCACGAGACGGCGCAAGAGATGCCGTACCAGTCAGTGTTAGCGGCGTTCGTGCTCGATGGGGTCGAGTTCGGCATCACTGACTTCGGGACTGCCGTGACGTCACCTCAGCACTACCTCGGTCATGTGAAGGCGGCCGCATTTTTCGATACATCTGACGGAAAGCTGAACCTGATCGACCGCGGCGGGCAAGACGCGCTAAGTGTCGCTGCTAAGGCATCGCAGAACAAGCAGTACAGGATGATTTCAGAAATGACCCGTGAGCAGAAACTCCACGCGGGCGCGTACGTCTATTTTTCTTTCTTGAGGCCTTTCGCGACGGTCGCTGGCATAGAAGATGAACTCGATTGGACCGTGCCTCGGGACAGCTTGGACTTGTACCCGTTCGTGTCGCTCATAGAAGGCACGCCAGATTCACTCGAAACCTTCCCAGATACTTATTACCCACAGATCCCTTAGTCGAAGAGGCGGGGATCACGCGTTTCGCATTGGTTTGGTGACTTTGACTACGGTCCAAGCCAATGGACCTGAAAAACCTTGAGCCACGCCAAGTCGCGCTGTTCGCATCGCGCGGACGCTGCGTCGTCGGCATCATCTGTATCGTGTTGCCGTCGCTAGCTAGCCGGATACTCGTAGGCAAGTCAGATCCTGCGACGAAGGCACTCGTTCGGGTTTTTGGTATTCGCGATCTCGCTTTGGGCATCGGCGCGCTGACCGCGATCAAAGAACACAAGCAGGATGCAGAATGGCTTTCGATGGGTGCTACATGCGATGGCTTCGATGCCATCGTGTGCATCGCGTCGCCAGGACTACCCAAGCGAACTCGTCTCTTCGGTATCGGCGCGGGAGCGCTCGGCGCTTACCTCATGAAGTTGAGCCGTGACTTTGCTGCCGAACGTGAAGCGCCAGCCGAACCAGTTGGCTGACGTAACGCTCGTCTAAAAATCGATAGCGCTTAGTTCAGGAATCCACTTACGGGAGCGCTCGACTGCGGCGTTCCACTTTTCTCGATCTAGTGCTTCGCCAGGTTCGATGCGTGTGCGTGGCGCCCACGCGCCCGCGATGTCGGCCATCGATTTGTATTCGCCGAGCGCAAGCGCTGCAAGTAACCCTGCTCCGAGAGTTGTGGCTTCGCGAACTCGAGACACCTCGATCGGTCGTTGTGAGGCATTCGCAAGTGCTTGGACGAAAGTTGTGTTGTCGCTCATTCCGCCATCTATCCGCAGGGTATCGATGGCTATTCCTGAGTCTGCTTCGGCGGCCTCGACGAGGTCGGTGCCACGTTGCGCAACGCCCTCTAATACCGCACGCACGATGTGCGAACGAGTAGTACCTCTCGTGATCCCGAACAGTGCCGATCGCGCCCCGTGGTCCCAATGTGGCGTGCCGATACCTACTAGTGCGGGTACATAAACAACGCCGTCGGTGTGGTCGCACTGAGCAGCCACTTGGTCGGAGTCTGCGGCGCTGTCGATGAGCCCCATGTCGTCACGTAGCCACTCGATGTTGGTTCCGGCGCCGAGCATGATGGCTTCGAGTCCCCATGTTGTCGTGTCATCGATCCGCCACGCTGCGATTGGGAAACTGCCATGCGTGTAACGCTCGCCGACGCGGGTGCCGCCATCGCCGAGATTCAGGTTGAGCATTCCGCCAGTTCCGAACGTGATTTTCGCTTGCCCCGTCTCGACGCACGACTGGCCGGCTAGTGATGCTTGCTGATCTCCGATAAGCGCGACTATTGGGGGTTGCCCTGCCAGCGCAAGTGCTCGACCAGCCTCGCCTGCTGAACTAACGATTCGGGCCATCGCTCGTTCTGGAATGTTCATCGCCGCAAGCGCCGCAGCGTCCCACTCGAAGAATCCGAGACCTTGCGGACCGAAGTTGCATAGCCCTGTGACACCAGCGTTGGTCGAGTCAGTTATGTGAGCGCTTCCGTTCGAAATGACCCAGGCGATCCAGGAGTCCACAGTGCCGACCACCAGATCGCGATCGCGGTTCTTGTCTACTTGGTCCCAGAGCCACTGTGCTTTGGTCGCCGCCTGGTTAGGTGCGAGCCGCAGACCGTGCTCGCGCGCCATGAAACATTCGCCGATGGTGCGGAGGTCCTGCCAACCGAGACCCCGACCGACTGGTTCTCCAGTCTTCCTGTCCCAAAGAACGGTCGAAGATCGCTGGTTCGTTATTCCGACACCGTCGACTTGGGTATCGGTGAGGACTTCGTTAGCCATTGCCAGAGCAGTTGATGCCATTCTTGCTGCGTCGAATTCGACGAGTCCACTAGCTGGTGAATCTGGCAACATCGGATTCACCAGTTCGCGTTCGATTTGGCCATCGCCGCGCACAACCGAGGTGCGAATGCTGCTTGTGCCGATATCGAGAACGAGAGTGCGGACTGTCATCGTTGACCTTTCACCAGCCGGATGGACCCCAAGGCGACGCAAGCCCGAGTTTGCCAGGATTCAATATGCCGCTGGGGTCTAGAGCGTTCTTGGTTGTCTGCAACACGCCGAAGGCGTCGCCTAGCGCCTCTGCAACATAGCGACTGCGATGCAGCCCAACCCCATGATGGTGGCTCAACGCGCCGCCGTTGGAGAGGACAGCTACAACGCCAGCGTCCCACATAGCCCTGTAGCACTTGTCCTTCTCATCAACTGGTGGACGGGCAGCGAAAGTGAAGTAGAGACAGCCGCCGTCGGCATAGGAGTGTGACTGATGCGCTGTTGCTACGAGTGCATGTTCAACGCCCAATATTGCGGCGCGAACAGCATCGTATAAAGCCGGAAGCTTCGCCCACGGTGCCGCGATTTCCATCGTGTCGACAACAATGTCGCGCGACACGAGCGCTTGCAATGCCGAAACGTCGTTGCGATGCCCGAGCCATTTGTCGACGAGTGAATCATCGAGTCTCTCGGCGGACTCACATTCTTGTGCGATGACGCGCATCGAAGCGCCGACGAGTTCTGCGTCACCTTCATCGAGTACTAGCAACACGGCTAGAGAACCAGTTTCATAGTTGCGATGGGCTTCGGATGGGTCATAGAGACGGAATACTGCAGGATGCGCGCCCCTGTGCACGCACTTGCGCATCGCATCGAGTGCATCTACGAAGGACTCGAATCCATACGCTGCTTTGCTCGAGTGGTCCGGGAGTGCGTGCACGCGGAGCCGAGCGCCAGTAATGACACCGAGCGTTCCTTCGGATCCCACGAACAGCTGAGTCAGATCGGGGCCAACAGCAGAACGCGGAGCTCCGCCTGTCTTGATCATCGTGCCGTCAGCGAGCACAACATCGAGACCCACAACGATGTCTTCGATCTTGCCGTATTTGCCGGAGAGTTGACCTGCGCCGCGACATGCGAGCCACCCACCGACGGTTGACAAGGCAATCGACTGTGGCCAGTGGCCGCATGTCAGGCCGTACTTGTCACGGAGTTCATCTTCGAATACATCGCCGAACATGCCAGGTGCGACGTCAACGGTCATCGACGTGGCATCTAATGACCTGATGCCAGTGATCGCAGTCATGTCAAGCGACACGCCGCCATGTACGGGGATGCTCGCGCCGAGTACACCCGAACGACCACCGGCTGCGGTGACAGGAATTCTTGCGGCATTACAAATCCTCAATACAGCGGATACTTCATCGGTCGATGTTGGGCGAGCCACTACGGATGCGAGTGAGCCGACTGCGTTGCCGCGCGCCCAGTGCATGGCCAGCGGCCACCAGTCGCGGGACGATTCTGCGATCGTCGCAGTGTCGGCGGTGATTTCGCAAACGCCAGCGAGTTGGGCGCGCACCTCGTCTGAGATGTTGACACGCTCTGCCGAAAGATAATTGCGCGTGGGGCCTTGTCCTTCGAATGCAATCGGCATCGTCGGTTCGCCGCGATTGGTGTGCATGACCATGAGAGTTCCTAACTTGTAGAAGCCAGCGGAGCGTTAGGACCCGAGCGCCGAGTCGATGGCAGCGATAGAAGGATCTGCGGCAGCGCGTTCTTTTTCTGCGAAAGTCCGATAAGCGCCGACCTGTCGCGAGCGCTCGTCGGCATCCCATGCGAGTTCGTCGCCGATGAGATCGGCAACGGATTCCGCCGCCGCAATGGTCGCGTCTCGACCCAACAGAAGCGCCCGCGTGCGACGCGCAAAAACATCGTCGAGAGTGGTCGCCATTTCGTGGCGCACGGCGTACACGGCCTCGGCACGCAAGTAGGGCAAACCCGGGACTAGGGGCCCGCCTAGGTTCGAGTCGAGGTCAACCAGTTGGCGAATGTCGGCTGCTTTCGATCCGTAGCGCCCGTGAAGGTGATCATCTGATTGCGTATCGTCCCAGCCTTCGCCGCCAGTGATGACTACGCGCTTGGTACCAGACTTCTGACCGTGGCCTAGCGCTTCGACGGCTTCGTCGATCGCATCGGCGGCCATTCGTCGGTAGGTAGTTAGCTTGCCGCCTGTAACAGTGAGCATGCCGCTTGTCGACCGAGTGATTGCGGCCTTGCGCGACAGGTCGGCGGTACGGGTTGAAGCCGTATCTTTCACGAGTGGCCTCAGTCCAGCCCAAGAACCAGTCACATCGGATTCGTCGAGTTTTGCGTTGGTCGAGAAATTGATTGCAGAAAGCAAGTACGAAACTTCTTCGGCTGTGCACTGAGGGCTATCGATGTCGCCTTCGTAATCGGTGTCAGTTGTGCCGACGTACGTGTAATTCCCCCACGGCACGACAAATACCGAGCGCCGATCTTTGGGCACTGGGACTACGGCGGCGATCGAGTTTTGTACTTTTCCCCACGGAACCGTGACGTGGACTCCTTTTGCTGGTCGGATAGTCGAGACGCGGCCGGGTTCATCTAGTGAGCCGAGGTCATCTGCCCAAACTCCGGTGGCGTTAATGACTTGGGTTGCACGAATTTCGATCTCTTCTGCGTCGGCACTGACTACCGCACCTACACATTTGCCATTCGAGTCTTTGAGCAGTCCAGAGACAGTTGCACGATTGGCGATAGCTGCACCGTGGGCGGCCGCAGTCTGGGCGATGTTCAACGTGAGCCGCGCGTCGTCGGCGCGTGCGTCGTAGTACAGGTATCCGTAGGCGATTCGATCTTCGCGCAGTGTCGGCACGTACTGCTTTGCTTCAGAGACTTTGAGTTTCTTGTGCATCTTGCCGATGCGCATACCGCCCGTGAAGTCATACATCCACATCGATGTTCCAACAAGGCGGGCAATACGACGATCGAACAGTCCGTCTTTGCCTTTGAACACAGGCAACAAGAAGGGCAAAATTCTTACGAGATGTGGTGCAGTATGGCGCAGAATTTGACGTTCGGCGAGCGCCTCGTAGACGAGACCGATCTCTTTTTGTTGTAGATAGCGCAAACCACCGTGGATCAGCTTGGAACTCTTCGAGCTAGTTCCAGACGCGAAGTCGTCGCGCTCTACTAGGGCCGTTTTGAGCCCGCGACTCGCCGCATCTAGTGCACACCCGACTCCGACTATGCCACCGCCAATAACTAGGACGTCGAAAGTCTCGTCGCGCATGCGACTCAACATCTCGGACCGAGAAAACGCGTTCATCGTTGCGAGGTTACTTGTAGGTAATGAAGGGTCTCTTGTAGGGAGTCATAGCTATAGCTTGTTGTCGATCCTGTGGCGCGAGTTCAGATCACTTGGCCGGGATTGCCATCGGCGGCAATTACAGCTAAGCCAGCCTCTGCCCACGCTCGCATCCCGCCTGCCAGGTTTGCAGCGTCGATGCCCTTGCCGACCAAGAACTCTGTGGCCTTCAATGACCGACCGCCGACCTTGCAGATACAAATGACTTGCCTGTCGCTCGGGACTTCCGCGAACCGATTTTCGAGTTCCGCGAGCGGGATCCATGTGGCGGCAAGCGAACGTCCGGCAGTCCATTCATCGGCGTTGCGCACGTCAAGCAGAAACGAACCGGATTCGACCAGCGAAGCACCTTCGATTGCCGTGACTTCATGGACCATCATGCGATTTCCTCCGCTTGTTCTTCCGCTTGGACGTGCCTAGTTGCTAACGCGCGCAGAATCTTGTAGTCGGCCTTGCCGTTCGGCGCTCGATGTAGCGAGTCGAGCATTATTGCGCGCTTCGGAACTTTGTAGCCAGCGAGACCAGCGCGTGCGAACTCGCGAAGGTCCGCTTCAGTCGTATCGCTATGTGGTGCGAGTTCTACGAGTGCCACCACCATCTCGCCCCAACGCGCATCAGCTACGCCGACGACAACGCAGTCGAAGACATTGGCGTGGGCTTTCATGCGCAGTTCAACCTCCTCCGGATAGATCTTCTCGCCACCGGAGTTGATGCAAGCCGAACCGCGCCCAAGCAAGGTGATCGTGCCGTCGGTTGAGACGGTTGCATAGTCGCCGGGCACTGAGTATCGCCTGCCAGCGACGCTGCGAAATGTTGAAGCAGTTTTTTCTGTGTCCTTGTAGTAACCGAGGGGGATCGGACCACCGACGCCGAGCAATCCGATGCGGTCGTCGCCCCGCACAATGAGTGTGTCATCGTCAGCGATTACGACCATGCGGTCAGAAAGTTTGAACGATGCTGGCTTGATTTCTTCGGCCTCGGTTACCTCCGAACGACTCATGATGCCTTCGGACGCACCTAACGAATCGACGATAGTGATTCCAGGAAGGTGTTCGAGCAGTGCGCGTTTGCATTCGGGGCTAAACGTGACGCCAGATGACGTGATCGCTACAAGCGAACTTAGATCCCGAGTTCTTTCGGTATTTTCAAGTTCAGTGATGAGCGGTCGAGCAAATGCGTCTCCGACGATCGTGACGACCTGTACCCGTTCGCGTTCGACCGCGTCCCACATTGCCCCTGCGTCGAGACGCATGTCGTCAAGTAACACAACTGTGCCTCCGCCGGACAGAGTCGCGAGAGCCATGAACAGTCCTGTCCCGTGCATCAACGGACACGCGGGAAGCAGAGACGCGGCACTACGGCCTTTGGCGATAGTGACAGCGACATCAGGTGGTTCTGAGTGCGGTCGCGCCATTTGCCAAAGGGCGATGGCGAGGTCGTCTGATCGCCACATCACAGCCTTCGGATATCCGGTCGTACCACCGGTGTAGATGAAGATCAGGTCATCTCCACTCGGCTCGCGGTCTAGTTGCGCTGTGTCGGTCGCAAGCGCATCAGCCCAAAGTGTTGAGCCGCTCAAGCTGCTACCGAGCCGCTCACGCGGAACCTCAATCAAAATTAGGTCGGGGTTGCGGTCACGGCCCGCAGCGGCCGCATCGGAGAACGTGTCGTGGTAGACGAGTGCGGAAGCGTCAGAGTTATCGATCAGGTATGCGACTTCTTCGCCTGTGTATCGGTAGTTGACATTGACCGGGACTGCGCCTAGTAGTTGCGTAGCGAAAAAGCTGACCATGTAGTGCGGGGAGTTGACGAGTTGAATAGCGACCTTGTCGTCTGCCCTGACTCCACGGGTCGCGAGGAACCCGGCTAGGGCAGTGGCCTCTTTTAGGAAGTCGCCGTAGCTCAGGTGAGTTGCGCCGCACACGAGTGCCGTGCGTTTAGGAGCTAGTTGCGCGACGGTTCGCCACGATCTAGCGAAGGAGTGTCCGCCGATGGCCGAGGGGTCATAGCTCATGGCGAGCGAGGCTAGAGCGGGCGTACCAGCGTGGTCGGAGCCGAGACGTTGAATGCGCTTAGACGAGCAGCGACGCTTCGACTTGTTTCTGAGTCGCTTCGTCTCTGATGTCAATGACCGTGTCACGGTCGATATCGGTTGGGTTCCTGCCGGTGATGCGTAAAGCGAGGCCAATCAGCAGGGCAAATGGAATTGATCCGACTACCCAAGCCAGGAGCGCAATTTGGTAGGACATCACGGCATAATGATTGCAGAACCCGACGGTATTTGTCGGGATACACAACCGAAGGTGAGCGAAATATTCCAGTTTGTGTGGAAAATTATTGGAAGAACTCCGGAATCATCCCCGCATACTCGAACCTGTCGCCAGAACCGAATATGCCGACCCCGTAATCCTTGCCGCGCGCTTCGATCGTGCGGCCATCGCCGAGACTGATCGCAACGTGCGCTGAACTCGGGCGACCGCCACCGGCTTGGGGCTCGCTCGAGAATGAAAAGAGGAGCGCGCCTGGTGTTTCTAGAGCCTGCTCTACGGGCATGAGCGCATTGCGTTGCTTCAGGTCGAGATACTGCAACCACGATCCATCCGGCACGGAGACCCCAACCTTATTGGCTGCCCATTCGATGAGTTCGGAGCAGTCAAAAGTTTGCGGATTCAGATCTGCTTGGCTGACCTCGTGGCCCATCACGTAAGAGTCGCCGTTTTGTGCAATAGCAAGGTCGATGAACTGATTGATCTTGCTCCCACTCGGAGCACCTACCGCATTTGGCGACAGTCGGCCAGTTAGATAGTTGGCGGGCAGCAAGAACGGTGTGCCGGACAGGGGGTTCTGTGCACTAGGTCCGTCGCTCGCGCCTGTCCCGCTGTATTGGCTCAATATCGACGCGAAATCAGTCGAGCCGCTATCGGCTGGAGAAACATGAACTGTTGCCGAAGGGCCTTGGATCGCAGCGATACGCGACTCCACGCGCGCAATTGACTCAAGACTCACAGTGACTAATCGGCAGGCTCCAAGATGATCTAAGTTTCATCGCATGAGACGACGAGCGTTCCTCGCAGCATCTGTAGCAACTCCACCCGCAATTTTGCTTGGCAGCAAAGTCGCCGCGGCGAAGGGCGATATGCCGTACGGTCCGTTGACAACGACACCCGACGCTCTAGGCATTCTGCTTCCAGAGGGGTTTACTGCGCGGTTAGTCGCGACCTCGGGCGAATTAGTCGCAGGCACAGACTATGAGTGGCATGTCTTCCCAGACGGTGGCGCCTGTTTTGCGACCGACGATGGTGGCTGGATCTATGTGAGCAATTCAGAGGTTGGCCCAGGAACTAGCGGCGTCGGCGCACTCATGTTTGACGCTGACGCCAACGTGGTTGATGCGTATTCCATATTGACAGGAAGCGCGCGCAACTGTGGCGGTGGCGCAACGCCGTGGGGGACATGGCTGTCAGGTGAAGAGGTCGAAACGGGAAAGGTGTTCGAATGTGACCCGACCGGCAAGAACGCAGCGGTCGAACTTCCATCGTTAGGGAGATTCATACATGAGGCCGTCTGCATCGATACCGACCGTGAACAGCTCTACCTAACTGAGGACGCGCCAGACGGTGGTCTATATCGATTCACGCCAGATGCTTACCCGGATCTTTCGGCAGGATTACTCGAGGTCGCGGGAGTCACAGAAGGCACGGTTACATGGCACACGGTGCCGGACCCGCTAGCGGCAACGACGGCGACCAGGGCTCAGGTCGCTGAGTATTTCCCATTCAACGGAGGCGAAGGCATCTACTACCGCGACGAGATCATTTGGTTCGTCACCAAGGGCGACCATGGAGTCTGGAAACTCGACGCGAACACAGACAAAATCGAACAGATCTATAAGGGCTCGGAAGAAGACGGTGTTCTCGGCGAACCGGACAACGTCGTGATCACGAGCTACGGCGATGTGCTGATCTGCGAAGACCAAGGTGCGGATCAGCAAGTGGTCCTTGTGACTGCCGACGGAGCAATGTCGCCGATCATGCAACTAGTCGGCCAAGAAGGAAGCGAACTAGCAGGCGCTGCGATGAACCCTGCGGGTGACCGCATGTATGTTTCGAGCCAGCGCGGCGGGGGCGGTGGCCTCACTTATGAGATAGCCGGACCGTTCCGCTCAGGGGGAGCGTCTGCTTCGACGACGACGACCGTTAGCTCACAGACGACGGCGCTTGCCACGGCCACTCGACCAGCAGAAGCCCCAGATGACCCGCCAGCGTTCCTGCTTGTCGGAGTTGGCGGTGCGCTAGTAGCAGCGATTGGTTACGGCGTATACAAACTGCGTGACCGCAATAGCGGCTAGGGGAATACCTGTCCGGCTAGGCGCCGTTGCTTGAGTTGTGACTTCACGTAGTCCTTGTTCAGCATCGCTATGAAGTCGACGCTGATTTCTTTCGGGCAAGCGGCCTCGCATTCACGAAAATTCGTGCAACTGCCGAAGTACATCTCCATGGTTTCGACCATGTCGATGGTTCGGTCCCATCGCTCGGCCTGGCCCTGCGGCAACAAGTTCAGGTGAGCAAGCTTCGCCGAAGTAAAAAGTTGCGCAGCGCTGTTAGGACATGCAGCTACACATGCGCCACAACCAATGCATTGAGCCGCATCCATCGCTGTGTCGCTGACAGCCTTCGGTACAGGGATCAGGTTCGCGTCTGGCGCTGAGCCAGTTGGCGCGGTGATGTATCCGCCAGCTTCGACGATACGGTCTAGTGCCGAACGATCGACCGAAAGGTCCTTGTTGATAGTGAACGCTGCTGCGCGGAACGGCTCTACGGTGATGTGGGCGTTGTCGTTGAACTTGCGCATGTGTAGTTGGCACGTCGCGGTGCCACGCTCGGGTCCGTGCGGCACGCCATTGATCATCATTCCGCAGCTACCGCAGATGCCTTCGCGGCAGTCGTGATCGAAAGCGATCGGTTCTTCGTTGTTCTCGATTAGCCGCTCGTTCAAGGTGTCGAGCATTTCGAGAAAGCTCATGTCGGGCGAAACATCGTTGACGTCGTAATCCTTGAAAGCGCCTGGCGCGTCTGGCCCAGATTGGCGCCAGGCAGTGACCTTGATGTGCATTTTCGGCGCGCTCACTTGTAGCTCCTAGTCGCGAGGTGGACTTCCTTGAATTCCAAGTCTTCCTTGTGCAAAGTAGGAGCCGTGTCAACTCCGTTGAACTCCCATGCGGCAACGTACGCAAAGTTCTCGTCGTCGCGCAGAGCCTCGCCTTCGTCTGTCTGATATTCCTCGCGGAAGTGACCGCCGCAGCTTTCTTTGCGTTGTTGCGCGTCGTTGCAAAGCAATTCGCCGAACTCCAAGAAGTCCGCAACACGACCAGCTTTTTCGAGCGACTGATTCAGGCTCTCGTTGTCTCCGAGCACACGGACATTGGTCCAGAACTCTTCGCGAATCGCGGGAATGTCTGCGAGCGCTTTGGAGAGACTTGCCTCTGTACGTCCCATTCCGCAGTTCTCCCACATGACCTTGCCGAGTTCGCGGTGAATGTCGTCGACCGTGCGGTCGCCCTTGATGGATAGAAGGCGTCGGGAATTTTCGGCGACTTTTGTCTCTGCCGCTTTGAAGACCGGCTCATCTGTGGCGAGCGGGGCCGTGCCGAGCAGAGGTGCAAGGTAGGCACCGATCGTGTACGGAAGAACAAAGTATCCGTCGGCAAGACCCTGCATGAGTGCCGATGCGCCGAGACGGTTAGCGCCATGGTCCGAGAAGTTGGCTTCTCCGAGAACATAGAGGCCCTCGAGGTTGCTCATTAGATTGTAGTCAACCCATAGGCCGCCCATCGTGTAGTGAACAGCCGGGTAGATGCGCATGGGCGTGTCGTACGGGTTGTCGTCGGCTATGCGCTCGTAGATCTCGAAAAGATTGCCGTAGCGCTCCTCGATGACGGGCTTGCCGAGACGACTAATCGCCGCGCCGAAATCGAGGTAGACACCGTTCTTTAGAGGCCCGACACCACGACCTTCGTCGACTTCGCGCTTAGCAGCGCGCGACGCGATGTCGCGTGGCACGAGGTTTCCGAACGCTGGGTAGCGACGCTCTAGGTAGTAGTCGCGGTCGGCTTCGGGGATATCGCGCGGAGAGCGAGAGTCGCCTGAGTCCTTCGGTACCCAGATGCGACCGTCGTTGCGCAACGACTCGGACATGAGCGTGAGCTTGCTTTGGAAGTCATCGCTCGCAGGGATACAAGTCGGATGAATCTGCGTGTAACAAGGGTTCGCGAAATATGCGCCCTGTTTGTGTGCACGCCACGCCGCGGTGACGTTGCTTAGCTTCGCGTTCGTTGAAAGGTAGTAAACGTTGCCGTAGCCGCCTGTGGCGAGCACAACAGCATGACCCGATAGCGAGAACACCGCACCGGTGATGAGGTCTCGACATACGACTCCGACGGCGCGATCGTCCTTAGTTACGAGTTCGAGCATCTCGGTGCGCGTTAGAAGTTCGACGTTGCCGAGCGAGACCTGGCGCGCCAACGCTTGGTATGCACCGAGCAGGAGTTGCTGGCCAGTCTGACCGCGGGCATAGAAGGTTCGCGACACCTGGGCGCCACCGAAAGAGCGGTTATCGAGTTGGCCACCATATTCGCGGGCGAACGGGACGCCCTGGGCAACACACTGGTCGATGATGTTGACCGAAACTTCTGCGAGCCTGTGGACGTTGGCTTCGCGGGCACGAAAGTCTCCACCCTTGACAGTGTCGTAGAACAGGCGGTGCACGCTGTCGCCATCGTTGGGGTAGTTCTTGGCAGCGTTGATTCCGCCCTGCGCTGCGATCGAGTGCGCCCTTCGCGGAGTGTCGTGGAAGCTGATAGCCGTTACCTGATATCCGAGTTCGGCGAGCGTCGCCGCGGCTGATGCTCCGGCAAGTCCCGTGCCAACGACGATGACCTTGAACTTGCGTTTGTTAGCAGGATTTACCAGTGCAGATTCGAACTTGTGGTTTGTCCACTTGTCGGCCATCGGCCCTTCGGGGATGTGCGAATTGAGTGCCATTTCAGTTCTTCTCCCCGAACGCGCCAGACCCAGCGCACGGTTCTTCGATGGGCGTTCCTTCGCATGACTGCTTTATGACTCCGGCGAGTATCGCTACTGGAAAACTGACATTGCCGATCACGATAAGAGCAGCGAATCCTTGTGCGAACCGTTTGCGTGCATTGTTGAAGCGTGGGTTGTTTACGCCGAGACTCTGGAAAATGCTCCACGCTCCGTGAAACAAGTGAATGCCAAGCGCCAGGTTGGCCACGATGTATGCGATGCCGACGACGGGTCGCTCGAGGCTACGCACGAGGTTGTTGTACGGATCGCCGCGTACGAAGTCTGGGTTAGCAGTACCGGCGGTGAGGTCGAGTAAGTGGAACACCACATATAGGCCGACAATGACCCCAGACCAGCGCATTGTGCGGGCGGCAAAACTTGCTGCGATGTAGTCGCGCTCAGATTGATAAGCGACTGGTCGCGCTTTGCGATTGAGGCGAGTAAGCGACACTGCTGCATGGATATGTAATGCGAAAGCGCCAATTAGTCCGAGGCGGATCGTCCACAGGAAAACGGTACGAGGGAGTAGGTGCCCAGGGATCTCGCGGAGTGCTTCGCCGTAGAGGTTGATCTCTTCGCGCGATAGGTAGAGCTTCAAATTGCCAACCATGTGTGACAGCACGAAGCCCATCAGCATGATTCCGGTTATGGCCATGACCCACTTCTTGCCGACGGCAGATCGGTAGAACGTGATCGGCCAAGCGGCGACCTTACGCACCTTTATTTGAGTGACTGCAGACCTTTGCATATTCGTCGAGCTTTCCGCCGAGTAACAAATAACGCTAGAAGCTACCTGCGAGATCGGTCGTCTGTCGGACAGGCCGATGGCATAGTTTGCGCCCTATCCACACGCGAAAGGACTGCGATGTCTGACTTGGAACGCACAGCAGCAGTGATCGAGGCCGGTGTTGCTGACGGCACGCACATCGGAGCCCAACTGTCTGTGTCGCACGATGGCGTTGTACGCGATTTTGTCACCGGAATGAGTAGGCCCGGAGTTGCCATGACTTCGGACTCTCTAATGATCTGGTTCTCGATGAGCAAGGCCGTTTGCGCTGTAGCGATCGCCCAGCAGTGGGAGCGAGGCAAGGTGCGTGTCGATGAACCGGTACAGACGTATCTGCCAGAGTTCGGGGCCAACGGCAAGGAAAACGTCACTATTCGTCACCTGCTCACGCATACCGGCGGATTCCCATGGGCAGATGACATCCTTCGTGGCAAAGTTTGGCGCGAGTCGGTCGAAGAAAATCGGTCGCGGATCTATGCAGCGTCGCTCGAAACCGGGTGGGTGCCCGGCGAACGTGCTGGCTACCACGCAACGAGTGGGCACACGGTGCTAGGAGCGATAGTCGAAGCAGTCGATGGACGTAGTTACGACAAGTATGTGCGTGAGGAGATTTTTCTGCCACTCGGCATGAACGACTCGTGGGTTGGCTTGCCGCCCGACCGCTACGACGCGTACGGCAACCTCATCGGAATGATGCAGAACACGTCAGCCGGTGGTGGGCCGAGCCTTATTGCTATGGAAACTCGCGATGTTGCTGCGATGCGTATACCCGGGGCTAATGGTCGCGGACCGATGCACGATCTACGCAAGCTTTATGAAATGTTTTTAGGGGAAGGGTCGCGTGAGGGTGTACGCCTCTTGTCTCCTCAGACCGTCGCTGCACTCGCTGCGCGGCACCGCGTCGGATTGCTAGATGAGACTTTTGGCATCGTGCTCGATTGGGGACTCGGTCTTTCGATCGACGGCTACATCATGGGACGGCACAGTTCCGTGCGCGCATTCGGCCATGGTGGCTCTCAGAGCTCGGCTGCATATTGCGATCCCGAAAATAATCTCGCGGTAGCAGTGGTGTGCAATGGCATGCCTGGTGGCGATCGCCACGCTGTGCGGATGGACGCAATCGCTACTGCCCTGTATGAAGATCTCGGACTCGCGAACGGCGACGGTAGAAATAAGCCCTATCCGACTACCTCTTTGTGAAAAATTGGAGCGCTGTCACCTAGATCGAGCGTCGTCGTTATTTCTTTCGCATCGAGTACGCGGACATTGCCGACATAACAGATTGAGTCTTCGGCTATCGCGCCCTCGAAGTAGCTAGCTACGCCATCGACGTGCACTGTCACGAGTGCCGAACTAATCGATCTGCGCGTGTCGTTAATCACGTGGACATCGCCTGTTCGGTAGTCGACAAGCGCAATGATCGGTCGCGATGCCGCGGCTACAGCCGAATAACCGAGTTTGGGTACGCGGTAGTGATCGAGGATCGACCAACTAATCGCCGCGTGAGGGTCGCCGAAGGAGAACATGCAGTAGCCGCCGGTTGGCTGATACTTGACGCGTCGCAAGTCTTCGATTTGTAGTTGCAACAAGTTGGCTTGGTATTGCTGCGTTGCATCGCGCCAAGATTCAAAAGTCGCGTGCTCGCTTGAAGGAACTTTGGACTCGAGCAAACGTCGCTGTAAACAATGGTGTTTTTCGAGATGATCCCAGTCGAGATTGGGCCAACCCGTTGGATCGCAAAAGTCAGCGGTGTTCGGGACAGCTTGGGCGCCGAATTCACTCACGAATCGTGCCAGGCGTGGCACGATTTGGAGCGTGCCAGGCATCTCAGTCGCCTGGCCGTGATACCAGCCGAAGTAGAAGTGCGTATCGGTGCCGAGGCTCGCTGGCCCAGGAAGTATTCCAGAGTGGATGTCGACAAAGCGCGACGGGTCGGCCGATCGGATGGCATGTGTGACGACCCTGTCGAGTATCGACTTGTTCCATGAGGGAAGAAACATGGACGCGGCTAGGCGGGCAATAATTTTTGGCGTCATTGTTGCGCCAGTTAGGTCCATTGCTAACGGTTCGTTGTGAGCACACCACATCGCTATCGATGGATGGTGTCCTAGCTCTTCGACGAGTGATCGTGCTTGTGATGTCGCGGCGCGTCGCGCTCCACGGGCGTAACCCCATTGGAGTGGAAAGTCTTGCCATATCAATAGCCCAAGTTCGTCTGCAGCTTCGTAGAACTCTTGTCTCGTGACGTGAGCATGAACGCGCAGCAAGTTCAGGTTCGCGTCGAGAGCTAACTCGATATCGCGACGAAACGAGGCAGGATCTGTCGTAGCAAGATTCGTGCTAGTCGGAGCGTGGTTTGCGCCGCGGATGAACATGCGCTCGCCGTTCACCGTGAAGATCCAGTCCGTGACCGTGATCGAACGCAAACCAATGCGTTTTGAGTGGGAGTCAGAAATCTCGCCACCAACGATCAGGTTCGTTTCGACGGTGACTAACGCCTGCTCACCCATAGTTGCTGGCCACCACAATGGAGGTGATTCGATATCGATCTCGATACGCACATCAGACAGGCCGCCAACGGGGCCGAGATGGCGCTCGACAACCGCGAGCACTTCACCGCTAGCTGAGCTCACCGTGACTTTCGCCGACGAAGCAGCTGGAGGAAATTCGCTGGCATCGACAGCTAGGTCGACGCATACGCGCGCAGTTTCGCCAGTAGCGGCTGTGCATAAAACATTCGCTCTAGCAATATGGAGTTTGCCTGTCTCCCGGACTCGCGCGGAACGCCAGATACCGCCTGGATTGATTGAGTCGTCCATCGCGTCCCAATGGCCAAATACTCCTGTGATGGTGCGTTTCGCTGTGCGATCACGCTGCGGTGGGCAAGCCACCTCTACCCCGAGTACGTGGGAGTCATCGGTGAGGAGTTGTTCGGTGATCTCGAATGAGTGCCGCGCGAAGTAACCCTCGGTGGTCCCTAGGTAGTCGCCGTCGAGCCAGATATCGCCTTGATAGAAGATTCCGTCAAGTTCGAGCCATGCGCGACGATCCCACCCGATGCGTTCGTGGTCGAAGGCACGCCGATACAAGACGGGTCCGTCGTGTCCAGAGAACTCCGGCGTTTCTTGCCAGTGGCTCGGAACCTGAATTGTTGGCCAGTCGGAGTCGTCGAAGGCTGGCTCCGAGAAGGTCTTCGTGAGTTCGCGGTCTGCTCGGATTGCTCGCCACGTTCCATCTAAGTTGGCCATAGGTCGGAGGTTAGGTCGCGATCTCTCGCCCCTACACTGCGGTCGATCTCAGTTCAATGCCAAACGAGCAATACACAAGGAGCACATCAATGAGTCGTTCTGCAACGCTTGGCGAACTACGAGCAAGTGGTTGGGTGAGCCGTCCAGTGAAACAAGAGCTACGCGAGAACGCCGTCGCTCAGCTCCGTGCAGGACGAGCATTGGTTGGTGGGGTTCTCGGCTACGAAGAAACGGTCATGCCACAGCTTGCAAACGCGATCCTTGCCGGTCATGACGTGATCTTCTTGGGGGAGCGCGGCCAAGCGAAATCTCGGATAATTCGTTCGATGGTCGACCTGCTCGATGAGTACATGCCGATTGTTGCAGGTAGTGAAATTAACGACGATCCCTACGCCCCGATTTCGATTCATGCTCGTCATCTCATCGCAGATCGTGGCGACGACACTCCTATCGAGTGGGTCCACCGAAGCCGTCGATTCGGCGAGAAACTCGCTACCCCGGACACTTCGGTAGCTGACCTGATAGGCGAAGTAGATCCGATCAAGGTTGCAGAGGGTCGCTACCTATCTGATGAACTCACGATTCATTACGGTTTGGTTCCACGTACGAATCGTGGAATCTTCGCTATCAATGAACTTCCTGACCTGGCTGAGCGAATACAAGTCGGTTTGTTGAACGTTCTTGAAGAGCGCGACGTTCAGATCCGTGGGTACAAGATCCAGCTTCCGATCGACCTCATGTTGTTTGCATCAGCAAACCCAGAGGACTACACGAACCGAGGCAGGATCATCACGCCGCTCAAGGACCGATTCGGCAGTCTCATAAGGACCCACTATCCCCTCGATGTCGAACACGAAGTCGCGGTAATTGAACAAGAGGCGAGCAGTCTTGCTACGGATGGTGTTGCGGTGGACTTGCCAGGGTTCATGACGGCAATCGTTGCTGAAATAAGTCAACTCGCGCGCAGGTCACCCCACATCAACCAGCGTTCTGGTGTCTCAGTCCGGATGTCAATCACCAACTACGAAATCCTGATCGCTAACGCGACTAGGCGAGCGCTAATGAGCGGCGAAACCATGACGGTGCCCCGGATTTGTGACCTCGACGCGCTTGTCGCATCGACAGGTGGCAAGGTCGAGATTGAGACCATCGAAGATGGCCGCGAGATGCAGGTTCTCGACCGAATCGTGAAAGCGGCGGTACTCGAAACATTTCGCTCGCGCGTTCGTCCAGAGCATTTAGGTGCATTGGTGAAGGCATTTGAGACGGGGCTAGTCGTGAGCGCCGGCGAAGAAGTGCCTAGTGCTGATTACGTGAAACTGCTGCCAGATCTTCCGGGTCTCAGTGGAATCCTCGCCGACCTCGAAGTCGGTGAGTCACCAGCTGCCGTGGCGAGCGCAATGGAGTTCGTGCTCGAAGGCATGCATCTAACCAAGCGGCTCAACAAAGAATCTGTCGGCGGTGCCACTACCTACAGCGGTCGCGGCTAACGCCTCGCGGTGGCTACACGCTTTGCTACGGCCGCACTCGGCCTTGGTTCGCGATCTTTTGTGAATAGGCCGAACTCAACGTCGTAGCCGTGGCTCCATTCATAGTTATCGACGCCCGTCCAGAAAAATATGCCGCGCAGATCGATGTTGTCGCTGATGGCTTCTTCGACTGTCGCCAAACACTCTTCTAGGTAGTTGACGCGCGCAGCGTCGTCTCGGTTCGTGACCGATGTGCCGAGCCCAAGTTCGCACAGCAGTAGTGGCCTATGTGGAAGCTCGTCTTGTAGCCGTCTAAGAGCGATGCCTAGGCCCTCGGGCCAAGGTGAATAACCGAGTGGTCCGACTTGACGCCCGTTTGGATATGGCGACAGCGAGTTGTCGGGAAACACTCCAATGGCGTTGTAATACGAGAATCCGATCAGGTCGCAGGCCTCGCGGAGATCAGGGACGCGTTCGGCAACACGACCGGGTAGCTCAATGATTCCGTCGCGTTCGGCGCGTAGCCAGATTCCCCAAATCGTCTCGTCGACGATGTCGCGGGCGCGGCGACACTCTGGCGTATCAAACATCGCAAATGTTGGTGACAGGTTGTGAATTGTCGCGACCGGTTTGTTGCTACCGCGGAGTTCGCGCCAGGCATCGCGTTGTGCGAGCAGCACACCTCTGTAGGCGTCAAAAAACTTGCGCTGGTCTGTGAGACCGGGCGGGTTCGTGCCAAACAAATACCCGCTCGTCGCGTAGGCAACAGGTTCGTTGATCGGCTTGAATCCGAAGGCGAGTTCGCCAAAGGTCTCTGCACAAAATGCGACATGGCGTGGCCAGTAGTAGCCGCGCGCCTTGTCCTCCAAGAACGCCCGCTCATCTTGGAACCAGCCAGGCAAAGTGAAGTGGTGGAAACATAGCCACGGCTCGATACCGCATTCCCTTGCCGTCGTGAGCAATTCCAAGTAGCGCTCAATTTCTGCCTGGTCGCGTTTGCCCTCGCTTGGCTCGATACGCGCCCACTCAATCGAGAGGCGGTGATGTGTGAGTCCGTGGTCCCGGTACAAGGCGAAATCTTCTGCGTGGCGTTGCGCAAAACCGTTGCCGAAACCGGAGTGTGGAACCATTTCGCGGCGTTCCCATGTATGCCAGTCGGACGATGGCGCTGCACCTTCTGCCTGAGTCGACGATGCAGCTGTGCCCCACCAGAAGTCCTTTGGGAACATGCCTTGAACCCTAGATGTAGTTTTTGGGGCGTGACGAAGTTTCGGTATTCGCGGTGGGACGGCAGTCAGCGCGGTTTCGACTATGACGCTGATTCGCTGTTAGCTGAGATGGCCGACGATCTCATGTACCACGGCGATCTGAATGCCGCATTACGACGCGTGATGCAACAAGGCATGACCGACCGCGAGGGTCGCGATATGCAGGGCCTGCGAGAAATGATGGAGCGGTTGCGCGAACGTCGGCGTGAGCTTCAAGACAAGTACGACCTCGGCGGCGTGTATGACGACATCAACGCACAACTCGACGAGATAGTCGAGCAAGAAAAGGCAGGGCAACAGCGCCGGATAGACGAAGCCCGCGCATCCGACGACGATGCTCGCGCGGAACACCTCGAAAGCTTGGCTTCGGACAGGCGTCTCGAACTCGACAACCTCGCCCCCGACCTTGCAGGTCGCGTCCAGACATTGCAGAACTACGACTGGATGGATGATGCAGCGCGTGAGCGTTTCGAGCAACTGATGGAAGAACTGCGCAAGCAATTGCTTGACAACATGTTCAAACAGATGAGCCAAGGACTTTCGCAGCAGAGCCCTGAGCAGTTGCAGCGCACGAAAGACATGATGGCAGAGCTCAACGAGATGTTGCGCCAACGTGAAGGTGGCAATGAACCCGATTTTGCTGGGTTTATGGACCGTTACGGCGACATGTTTCCGAGTAACCCACAGAGTCTCGATGAGTTGCTAGAACAAATGGCCCGCGACATGGCTGCCATGCAACGGCTGATGAACTCGATGTCTCCCGAGCAGCGAGCCCAACTGCAACAGCTCGCAGAGTCGCTGCTAGACGACATGGATCTACGTTGGCAGGTCGACGAACTCGCGCGGAATCTGCAAAGCGCGTTCCCGCAGATGGGCTGGGGCGGTTCCTCGCCGTTTCGTGGCGACGAACCACTCGGACTCGAGTCCCTCACAGGAATGCTCGATCAACTCGGCGATCTTGACGCGTTACAGAACATGCTTCAGAATGCGACCGACCCGAGCAAGCTTGCAGAGGTTGATCCTGATCAGATCAGCGATCTAATCGGCGAAGACGCTGCTGAATCGCTTCGGGAACTGCAGCGACTCGCGAAGACGCTCGAAGAGGCCGGTCTGATCGAACAGACCGAGGGTCGTTACGAGCTGACTCCCAAAGGCGTCAGGCGAATCGGTCAGCGAGCATTGGGTGACTTGTTCAAGAAGCTCGCTGCAGAACGCGCAGGCAAGCACGAGGTCGAACGCACCGGTGCCGGCCACGAACGCAGCAACGACCACAAGCCGTATGAGTTCGGTGATCCTTTCCACCTTGATGTGGGTCAGACCATTCGCAACGCGATATGGCGCACGGGTGGCGGAACTCCTGTCCGCCTTGCTCAAGAAGATTTCGAAATTGAACGCACCGAACAGACCACCAGAAGCGCCACGGTCCTGATGCTCGACGTTTCGCTCTCGATGGAAATGCGGGGCAGGTTTCTAGCGGCGAAAAAAGTAGCGATGGCGCTACACGCGCTCATTTCGGGACAGTTCCCGCGTGACTACCTAGGCATGGTGAGTTTCGGGAGGGTCGCCCGCGAAGTGAAGCTATCGAAACTTCCCGAAGCGTCGTGGGATTTCGAGTGGGGGACGAACATGCAGCACGCGTTAATGCTCGCTCGGCAAATGCTTGGCCGACAAACTGGCCAGAAGCAGATCATCATGATCACAGACGGCGAGCCGACTGCTCATATTTTACCTACAGGTGGGACGTTTTTTGATTATCCACCCGACCCAAGCACGGTCGAGGCAACACTGCGAGAGGTCATCCGCTGTACGCGCGACGGCATCCGGATCAATACCTTCATGCTCGAAGAAAGCCACTACCTCAAGGACTTCGTGGAGCGCATGATGCACATGAATCGCGGAAGAGCGTTTTTCACGACGCCTGAGAACCTCGGCGACTATGTGCTTGTCGACTTCCTGGAACAAAGGCGACACCACCGCCACGCAAGCTGAAGTTTTACCTTTCTACTTCCGTTGCCGATAAGTATTTCTTCGCAAGGATGCGGGGCAATATCACGGAGACACGGATGCCTACGTTGCTGATTGTTCATGATGATGAGTTGTTAGTCGCGCAATTGCGCGAATGCATGGACGGTTGGACTGTCGGAAGTACCGAACACGGCGATACTGCTGTTGCCGAGGCCGACGCCTTTGATGTTGTGGTAGTCGATGTCGGACGGGCGCCTATCGATGGATGGTTCGTGTTGGCAAATCTCGGCTCACTCGAAGTGAGGCCGCAGCTAGTTGTAGTCGGTAGCTCGAAGACGGAATTGCGTGCACTTCGACTCGGCGCACTCGCGGTGGTGCAGGATGTACAACAAGTCGGTGACGTGCTTTTGGCTGATCTGGCCGTCGCGTAAAGTTGGCTCTTATGACAGCTAACACAGAAGACGAATGGCGCGGCAGGCTCTCCGACGAGCAATACCGAGTTACGCGCCAGGCAGGCACTGAGCGTGCGTTCACCGGGGAATACAACGACAACCACGAAGCTGGCGCCTACGTCTGCGTGTGTTGCGGCGCATCTCTATTCGACAGTGAAAACAAGTACGAGTCGGGTAGCGGATGGCCGAGTTTCTTTCAGCCGGCTTCAGGCGCTGAAATTAAGGAAGCGAAGGACACGAGTCATGGGACCGTGCGCACCGAGGTTCGTTGCGACAAATGCGACGCACACTTAGGACACATGTTCGAAGATGGACCCCAACCGACCGGTATGCGATATTGCATCAATTCAGCTGCGCTCAACTTTGAGCCACGCCTCTGAAGCGGACCTAAGTCGTTCAGAAACGGAGCCAGGCGGCTTCGAGCAGAGGCCAGAGTTTCGAGGCGATCCAAGGTGCGGTGTCATCGGTGAAGTGACTGCCATCGTTTGGTCGCGGGACAAGACCTTCGATCTCTTGCGGGCACGGCACCCAGTTCGGGCAGAGCACGTCCGACAACTTGATCAGCCTCGTCGTCGATCGATGGCGTGCGACGAGTGCGTTGAGGCGTGTCCGTAGGCCTGCGACACGCCCGTCTTCGTCGAGAGACGCCTCAGCAATTGGAGATGCTGCGTGCGGTGACGCGTCTACCAAAAGGATTCGCGCTCCATTGGCGGTTAGTTGCCGCCATCGAGTTTCAAGCGCCGTGTCGAGATCTTGCCGCCACTCGGGCGTGCCGAACTTGAGTTGCTTGCCGTCGACGACTCGGTCGGAGGCTTCCCAACTCGACCACCAGACAACTAGGTCTGGGTCGTGATCTGAAACCAGATTCATTAAACCCTTTTCCATCGCATCCCAGCAGTCGGGACTCCACGCAGCGAGGTCGCCATTGGGATATGCAACCGTTGCTGTGGCGATACCGCATCCAGGCACTGTCCATGCGACTAGCCCGGTGCCCGCATCTTCGGCTTCCGCCACAATTCCTTTGAGCGCGGAGTACGCAACAGAATCGCCGACGATCGCAATTGTGCTTGGGTTGAATGGTGCTGCGGTTGTGCTTGAGGGCTGAGTTGTCGGTGGATGCGAAGCGTTCGTCGCCTGGCTACTTTCGTGCGGTGCCGAGGAACTAGAAGTCGCAGGGTCAGATGATTCAACTGCGCCGGTCTGGTGCGTAGACGTGTCGTTCGAGTTGCTACTTGCTGTCACAAGAACCTGTGGTGAGGCGCCAGGCGGAAGCGTCCCGAAGGAAGCGGTAGGCCGAGTTGCGCCAGCAGTGCCAGCGGCGACTGCTACACCGAGCGATAACGCTGCGACGCCACAAGCCAGGGTGAAGCGACGACCGCGAAACGAGCCGTTGCGAATAGGTGTCTCGATAAACCGGTACGAAACTGCGGCCGGAACGACCGTGGCGACAAGGCGCAACGCGGCTAGGCGCCAAGAGTCGAGGTCAGTATTGCCTGGGTTGATGGCGATGATCGCTGGCCAGTGCCATAGGTAGAGGCCGTACGAACGTTGCCCAATCCAACGCAGCGGCGAGACCGAGAGGAGGCTTTGCAGAAGCCCTGGGCGAACGGCTGCAGCGATCAGCAAAGCCACCGCAACGGCGACGAGCAGAAAGCCGCCGCGGTACATGAAGTCGTCCGAGTCTCGAATTAGAAAGGCACCAGCTGCGACTGCAGCGACTGCACCAAATCCCGCTGCGTGCATTGCTCGACTCGCAATGGCTTTGCCAGACGGTTTCATGGTGCTTGCCCAGCACGCGAGCGTTGTGCCGACGAGTAATCCTTGGGCGTGGGTATGTGTGGCGTAGTACACGAATGAGGGATCACGATCGTTCACGAACGTTGCCATCAGTCCTGCAGAAGCGACGGCGGTGATTGCGCTAGTTAGACCGAGAGCACGGATCGGCCACTTGGTCATGAAACAAGCGATCGCGAAAATCGGAAACAGCAGGTAGAACTGTTCTTCGATCGCGAGTGACCATGTATGCCGGAGCGGAGACAAGACCGTTGTGGTGTCGAAATAGCTCTGCTGAGAGAAAGCGAAGCGCCAGTTGGCTATATAAACGAGCGTTGCGAGTGCGTCCGAGCGAAGGCGGTCGAGCGTGTCGGAGGGTGCACCCCACTTGCCGTACGCGGCAACCGCAACTCCAATTCCTGCGAGGGCTGGCAAGAGCCTGCGGGCACGTCTAACCCAGAATGCGCCTATGGCAATACGACCGAATCGTTCACGCTCGGCGATAAGTAAGCCAGCGATGAGATAACCCGAAAGTACGAAGAACACGTCGACGCCAAGAAAGCCGCCACTCAAGACATCAGGGTCGAGGTGATAGGCCACCACTGACGCCACTGCGATCGCGCGAATGCCGTCGAGGGCGGGCCTGTAGGAATAGCCGACGCGCTCCATCGACGAGCCTGGTGGCTTATGGACTGCTGTGTCTCGAAAAGACTTAGTGCTGGTGTTCATGCACAACGCCCCACGCCTGCAAAGTATTCGACAGACTCGAAGTGTACTAGTGCTTCACGCTGAGTGGTAGCGCGGTGCCAGAGTTCGCGCTCAACGTGGCAATTGCGGGAATTTCGTCGCCGAAGTACCGTCAGAGCGAAATCTCCACTTGCATTTTCCCCCTTACTGCTGACAAGATGACACCAATGTAATTTCACTGGCAGTATTTGCTGCCAGGGTGCCTACAAGGATCTCCTTGGGGGTCGTTCAGTACATAGGAATTAGGGGGTAACGCCGGTGTTCGAACTAGCTGACCAAATGATGTTCGACAACTCAGAGGACCGTGATTGGCAAGAGCGATCAAACTGTCTCGGAGTTGACCCAGACTTGTTCTTCCCAGAGCGCGGGGCTTCGACCAAGGAAGCCAAAGCGGTTTGTGCGGGCTGCGAGGTAAAACTCGAATGTCTCGAGTATGCCCTCGCACATGGCGAGAAGTTCGGCATCTGGGGTGGCATGTCCGAACGTGAGCGACGTCGCTTACGCCGGCAACGTGCCCTCGCACGCCGTAGCGCCGTATCGGCCTAAGAGTCGGCATCGTGGCTCGGTCGCGACTGCGAACGGGCCACCCAGCCACCCTGGGCAACTCGATCTTCGATAGACGCATCGTCGGGGATCTTGGCCCAGCGCAGGAACTCAGTGGAACACCGCTCGAGTTCGTCCCGCGGAGCGAGCCCGACTAGCTCTACTGCAGCAATTTCGGTGTACGCGGCCCGCGCTAGTTCCCGCACGTGTAGCACTGCTTGCTCCAAGCCTGTGGCGTCAAGGTCGGTGAGATTCATCGAGACCTGCATGCGATCTGCTTCTGCGAGGTAAAAAGACAGAGCACGAACTGCCCGAAGCCCGCCACTGCTTTCGCGGGTCTTCAGAACAATTTGATTCGCAACGGTTCGAGAACTCGTCACAAGTAAACAGTTCACGGCAATTAGGGGCTTGCGGGCGCCGACTGCAGTCGCGCCGAGCGTGTGATGCGTTAGCGACGGACCGTAGTCGGGGCGCCGACTCTTGAACGCAGTTCGTCGCACGCTTGGCAGATCTCTGCCTTCTGAGTCTGCCTCGTCGTACATGAAGCACGGCACGCCATAGGTCTCCGACCACCAGCGAGCGAAGCTGTGCGCGGCATCCACCGCAGCTTCGCGGTGTGCGAGCGTGGTACCTAATGCAACGAACGGCACAACGTCGACCGCACCTAATCGTGGATGCTCACCGCGGTGAGTGGTCATGTCGATTCGTCGACTGGCGGCTCGAGCTAGTACGCGAGTCGCTGCCTCACTGTCGTGGTCTCGGGCGCCAGCAAGAGTGAACACGCTGCGATTGTGATCGCGGTCGGCATGCCAGTCGATCAAGGTTGCCCCACAGGCCGATGCGAGGGTCGCGAGGACGTGTTCGTCGCGGCCTTCAGAGATGTTTACAACGCTTTCGAGCACCTCATGAGAATACGGCGCGAGTTCGCGCGGCGCGTACAGTCGGCGGGATGCGATTTGGATTAGCGCTACCGCAATATGACGTTTCGGTCGCGGGCGAAGACCCGCTGCAGTTCGAGACAATCGTCGAGTGGGCACAGGCGGCAGAACGCTTCGGGCTCGACTCTGTTTGGCTGTCAGATCACGTTCGTTGGGACATTGGCAAGTACGGGGGATCGTCGGAAAATTCAGGTCTCTATGAACCGATCACAACGCTCGGAGCACTGTCGCGGCTCACAACCAGAGTCCGTCTCGGAACTCTCGTATTACATGAGGCGTTACGGCCGCCGGCAGTACTTGCCAAGTCTCTAGCGACGCTCGACCGGATAAGCGACGGGCGCCTAGATGTCGGTTTAGGGGCGGGCTGGTACGCGCCCGACTACAGGGCTATCGGTACGACGCTGCCGTCGCCAGGTGAACGCATAGATCGGTTGAATGAGTCGCTCGAGATCATCTGTCGCCTGCTGCAAGGCGAGGCCGTCAACTTTCAGGGTGAGCATTATTCAGTCAATGGCGCTGAGTTACTTCCAGCGTGCCTCCAATCGCCGAGGCCTCCGGTATTTGTAGGCGGTCGCGGCGATCGGCTGCTCCGGCTAGTTGCCCGTCATGCCGATGGTTGGAATACCTGTTGGGCGATCACGCCAGATGCCTACCGTGACCGCCTCACGGCGCTTGAACGCGCATGTGATATAGAAGCGAGGGACCCGGCGACCGTCACTCGCAGTATTGGGCTTTACACGCTGATCGGTGAAAGCGAAGTCGACCTCGCGAAGCGCTTCGACCGTCTCGTCGCTAGTACGCCAGAAGGCGTGATGAGCGGTCAAACTTTAGAAGCCTGGCGTGAGGGAAGACTCGTTGGGACGGTAGGACAAGTTACCGAAGCCATAGCCGAATGGGAGTCGCTAGGAGTGGCTGAAATTATTTGCTGCTTTGGAGCGCTACCTTTTCAAGCGACGGCTATCGACGATCTAGAGATGCTCAGACAGTGTTGTCGATGACTCTTCGCCGTGAGCGTGCGATAGCGGTATTCTCAAAATTGTTGTTCCGAGGAAGGTGAAGTTATGGGTACTGAAATGTGGATCGTCATTGGAGTCATTGTGGTGCTGTTCGGGGGTTCGCAACTCCCGAAGCTTGCTAGGTCGGTTGGCCAGGCATCTACGGAATTTAAGAAGGGCGTGAAGCTAGGCGCCGAAGAAGAAGCCAAGCCAGCAGCGTCTGCCAGTCCCGAGGCTCCAGCGACACCCCCCGCCGACACTCCCTAATTGCCCTACGCTGAGTCCGTATTATCCGAACTGAGCGCGCTCTTCCCTACGTCAATCGCTGCGCCAGACGATGAGGTACAGAGCTTTTCTAGGCAAGGACTTCATGACAGACAGTGCAGAAAATCCCTACATCGGCGCAGACGGAAGCTGGTTCCCTCCGGTACCACCGCCGCCTTCACGAACGAAGCGTGAACGCCGAGGTAGCCCAATGCGCGCGGGTGTCTTTGGGGGCATCGCGGGTGGCTTGGTCGCTGTATTAGTTGTCGTAGCGGCAAGCGCTGCTGGAGTATTCGACGGCGACCTAGCAGACTCCTCGGGTCCGATCTCCGATGTCACGCTAGGGACGCTCGCGCATACTGGCACCAAACCGCTGTCGCTAGCCGAAACCGACCTTCGGGGGCTGCTCGCCCGGGTACGTCCTGGGATCGTTCGGGTGACGATCCGCGGCGATGCTGGTGGGGGTGAAGGCACCGGATTCATCGTTGGGAGCGACGGCGTGATCGTCACAAACGCCCATGTCGCTGCTGGCGCCACCGATATCGCCGTGACTTTGTCTGACGGCGATGTTGAACAAGCTGAACTTCTTGGTGCAGACCCGTTCAATGATCTAGCCGTGATAAAGATTGATCGCAGAGGCCTACCTGCGCTGACTCTCGGCGACAGCGATCCGCCTACCACCCAAGTCGGCGACGGGGTAATTGCGGTAGGCAACGCTCTCGGCCTCGCGGGTGAGTTGTCGGTAACCACTGGGATAGTCAGCGCTCTAGACAGGACCCTTGACATCGGTGATTCCCACCTCGTCGCCGTGATCCAGACTGACGCCGCCATCAATCCTGGTAACTCTGGGGGCCCGCTTATGAACACGCATGGCGAAGTGATTGGAATCAACACGGCTATCGCCAATCCCGACGAAGCAAGTGGGGTCGGGTTCGCGATTTCGATTTCTTCAGCACGGCCAGTCATAGAAGCTCTGCGCGCTGGCGAAGAACCCCAGATCGCGTTCCTTGGAGTCGAAACCGAATCGGTCACGCCACAGATTGCAGAATCCAAAGACCTTCGAACTGCAGATGGAGCCCGCATTACTGAAATTGTTGCGGGCAGTGCTGCAGAGTCTGCCGGGCTGCGCGTGGGAGATGTTGTCCTAGCAGTTGATGGCGAAACGGCAGATGGACGCGAAGCTTTGCTGCGCGAAATTCGTAGCAGGCACGTAGGCGAAGAAATTGAGATCGGAATCGAACGTGACCGGACCGATGTCGTAATCACAGTCAAGCTCGGGCGTCGCCCCAAGAACGACGCGTGAGCCGGACGAAACTGCTGCCTCACGGGTAGCCTCACGTGGGCCGTTCGGCCGAACAAGAACTTAAAGGGCCAAATAGGAGACCGACGGATGTCGATTAACCCCGAAGCATTACAAGAGATTCCACCAGTTGGGCATGTCAAGGTCGTATACCTCGGTCCAGTAGCGCCTCATTGGGATGTTGTGCGTATTTTCGGTGACAACCACACGATCCGTGAGTTCGGCGAACGAGTCGAGGCCCGTTTGCAACTCTTGCCGCCGCACGATCCGCAGTTTCGCCGCAACCGCGAGCGTGTCACGCGCGATGCAGAGCGCGAGCACCTCATCCTCGAATGGGACCTCGGCTACGACGAGACCGAAGTCTGAGCAACCGTTCGCCTACTCGGATCGCTCGAAGCGTGTCCGAAGGATTACCGCGCCAGCGTTGCACAACAGAGTGATCGCAAGAAGGACGATGATCGCTGCCGGAGCCAACTCGAGCTTGAATTCCTTCTTGGCTTCGCCGGCCCAGTTGTAGATCACCATCGGTAACGCTGTGTAGTCGCCTCTGAAGGTTTCGATTACGGACTGATCCGGGGTCCTAAAGAAGTTTCCGAGGAACGCTCCGGTGAGAATTAGTGGCGCTGTCTCACCCAAAGCGCGAGAGAGCGCGAGAACGGTGCCGGTGAGTATGCCTGGGATTGCGTTCGGAACCGCAACGGTGCGCACAACCTCCCACTGTGTGGCGCCGAGTCCGTAGGCACCTTCGCGCAGTACAGATGGCACTGCTGCGAGCGACTCAGACGCAGTGATGATGACTACAGGCAACACAAGGATCGAGAGTGTCAGGCCTCCGGCGAGGAGGCTACGACCGCCCGTGATGCCTTCGCCGCCCGCCATGTCGGTGCCGAGTAGTTGAACGAAAACAGTGAGCCCGAGTAGCCCGTAGACAACCGATGGAACGCCAGCAAGGTTGCGGATATTGAGTCGCATTAGTCGAGTGACCCGCGTGTTTTTTGCGTACTCCTCTAGATACACAGCAGTTGCAATCCCGAGAGGAAATGCGACTACAGCGACGAATCCAGCTAATAGCAGTGACCCTTTGATCGCTTGGGCAACACCGGACCGACGTGGCGATGTCGAGAGCTCTGAGGTGAGGAATTCTGTGCCACGATCTGCGAGCGTTCCCCAACCGTCAGCAAATACCTGGCTGAGCAAGGCCGCCAAGAATGCGAAACACGTAAGCAGACACAAGAGCAAAGCCATGGCAAATGCGAGGCCAGCCCAGTCGGTGCGCTGCGGGCGCAATCGCGGTTCGGTCGCTACAAGCACGCTCACTAATACTTCTCCCTCACCCGGGCGACAAAGCGATCACCGATGAAGTTGAGCAACAAAGTGATCAAAAAGAGCAAGAGACCGAGGAAGAACAGACTCGAGAAAGCCGCGCCTGCGCCCTTACCTCCACCACCTGCGATGCTGTCTGTACCTGACGCTAACGATGCCATAGCGGCGGTAATTGTTTGTCCTTCTTGGAAAGGGTCAGTCGTAAATACAGCGCCGCCTGAGCCGCCTGCGGCCAATGCGACAACCATCGTCTCGCCAATAGCCCGTGATGCAGCGAGAATTAGTGACGCGACGATTCCTGAAACTGCGGCGGGGAACACGACGCGTAGGGTGGTCGTTACTTTGCGTGCTCCGATGCCATAACTCGCTTCGCGGAGAGTCCGGGGCACAGCACGTAGCGCGTCTTCTGTGACAGAGGCGACTAGCGGAGTTACAAGTACGCCGACACCAATACCAGCGGACAAAAGGCTGAATAGCCCAGCATCGGCATTCAAGTTCTGGACGACGTTTGGAGCAATCCAACGGAATGCGAAGAAGCCCAGCACGATGCTCGGAATCCCTGCGAGGATTTCGAGCATCGGTTTCAAGATTTTGCGAGTACGCGGGTTCGCGTACTCGGCTAGGTATGTAGCAGCACCGAGCCCGAGCGGTGTTGCGATAATCATCGCGATGCCTGTCACGATCAGCGACCCAATGAACAAAGTAGAGAGATCGAACTTTCCTAATCGTGGATACCAACCAGCGTCGGTGAGAGTATTCAGGTCGATGTTGCGAAGGAAGCCGATCGACTTGCCTAATAGTGATAGCACAATCGCGACGCTGATCGCCATCGATGACAACCCAGCGCAAAGAAACGCGCGACGCACAATTCTTTCTTTGCGTCGGCGACGGGCAGATCCCGTAAGCGAGTTGTCGTCAATGACGAGAGCGGCCATCGTGCGATTTAACCCTTGGCTGCTTGCCAGGCGCTAGTCGTAGCTTCCCACTGATCCTCTGGAAGTTGAACGTATCCAGAGTCAGCCACTGAGTAGAATCCATCCGCGGACATGTAGAAGTCTACGAAGGCATTCAAAGCGGGGTTTATTGTGATGCTTGCCTTGTTGACGTAGATGTACAGCGACCGGGATAGCGGGTAGGTCCCGTTTGTAACCGTCTCGGCTGAAGCAGCAACACAACCGTCGCCACCGTCTATTTCGATCGTTTTGACTTCGTCGGCGCTTTCCTCAGCGAACGCAAATCCGACCCAACCGAGCGATGCCGGGCTACCAGCGACTGCGCTGATGATCTGATTGTCGTTGGCCTGCGAGCTGTAGTCAGACCTAACGGTCCCTGCTTGATCTTCCGTGATCTTGCCGGCTTCCACTCTGGCTTCTGCGATGCCTTTCAGAGCAAGTTCGATGAAGCTGTCGTAGGTTCCTGATTCCGGACCTGGTGCTGTCACATCAAGGGACGCGTCGGGGTAGCTACCGCTTCCGCCGACCTCCACTCCGAGATCGTTGGCTGAGTCCCAGCTCGCGAAACCTTCTGATTCCGGCCCGACTAATGCGTAAAGGTCGCCGAAGTTGAGGCAGTCGACGAGTTCACTGTCCGCTGCTGTGATCACTGCTAGGCCGTCGAAACCAACTTCAAGCTCGACATATTCGATGCCAGCGCCTGCGCACAATGCGGCTTCTTCGTCCTTGATTGGCCGTGAAGCATCGGAAATGTCTGTTTCGCCGGAACAAAACAATTGAAATCCGTCGCCGGTCCCAGGACCATCGACGCGGACGTCGACGCCTGGATTGTCTTCGTAGAACAGTTCGGCGACGAGCGCCGTGATTGGCTCGACGGTCGAACTACCGGAGACGACAACTGAACCTTCTAGGTCGCTAGTAGTGCCGTTGCCTGATCCGCCACAAGCGGCGAGCAGGCTCGAAGTTCCGATTGCGACGATAGCGATCGCGGCGTAAGTGCTTTTGTTGCGGGCCATTCGCGGCCTTTCTTTAGTTGATATCTGACATGCCCGAACGTAACTGGCCTGGGTGGACACGAACAGACTGGTGGGTAAACGGGGGGTAAACAGTGCCTGAAGCTTTCAGAGGCTTGCGTCTTCAGGGTCGCCAGGAAGGTGGCCAGTAGAGATGAATCGAACCCATTTGCCGATAGTGACGGCGTGGTCGGCGGCCCGTTCGTAGTCACGGCCAACGAACGTGAGTTGTACGGCTTTTTGCAGCGAGGCTTCGTCCGGGGCGCCCTCAGCGAAGATCGCTCGGAACAGGTCCTTCTGCAGGTCGTCCATCGTGTCGTCCATGTCCGGCAGGGCCGAAGCTGCGAGCGCATCGTTGGCTGCGAATGCATCTACCGCTACATGGTGCTGCATCGATGCCTGGTTCCCCATGCGCTCGATGATGCCCCTTACCCGCGGTGGCAGTTCACGCGGATAAAGCCGACGTGTCGCGCGAGCCACGTTCTTCATCAGATTGTCGGTTAGCTGAATCTCGTGGATGATGCGCATGACAGCAAGCAAGGTGCGCAGGTCAATCGCGAGTGGTTGTTGGAGCGCAAAAAGCTGATAACACCGCTGGTCTACTTCGAAGACCTCTTCTTTGACTCGCTTGTGTTCGGCGTAGACAGCGTTCGCGAGTTCGAGGTCACCGTCGAGGATTGACTGTGTTGCCCGACTGATCTGTTGGCCGACTAGCGCAGCCAATCGAATCACGTCTGCGTTGATCTCGTGCAGTTGCTCGTCGTAGCTCTTGCGAGTCTCGGTCATGTCCATCTCGGTTCTATGAAGAATTGTTGGCTTCGAACTAATTGCGATTCACATCATGGACGCACAGGCGCCCAATCAGTGTTGATCTAGGGGTAAAAGGAGCAGATGTTCACCTCACGTTTACCTTAGGGTTACCTGCACCTTACGATCTCAAGGTCCGAGTCGCCTACGGTTGCAGAAACCTGAGAGAACACGACCGCCGAAACGCCGACTGAGATGATCGATTCAATATGAGCGCTCCGCAACTGAACGCACTTCATGTGAAAGAAACTGATGGGCCGAAGCTGTCTGATGAGGTCGTGTTCAGCTTGTCAGACGTAGCGGTGCACTACTCAGGCGTACTCGCAGTGTCGGATATTTCGTTCGACATTGCTGAGAAGCAGATTACGGCCCTCATCGGACCGTCCGGTTGCGGCAAGAGCACATTATTGCGATGCCTGAATCGCATGAACGACTTAATTCCTGGCGCGGCGGTGTCAGGCCACCTCAGTTATCACGGTCACGATCTATACGCAAAGACTGTCGATCCAGTTGAGGTACGACGTCGCATCGGCATGGTGTTTCAAAAGCCGAATCCGTTCCCAAAGTCGATCTTCGACAACGTCGCATACGGTCCGCGAATTATGGGACAACGAAAAGGACTCGACGAGGTCGTTGAGCGTGCATTGCAGCGGGCCGCGGTTTGGGATGAGGTCAAAGACAAGCTCAAGAAGAGCGCCATGGCGTTGTCGGGCGGCCAGCAGCAACGAGTGTGTATCGCACGTGCGCTAGCTGTGAATCCCGATGTCATCCTCATGGACGAGCCGTGTTCGGCGCTTGACCCGATTGCGACTGCGCGCATCGAAGATCTCATGGTCGACCTCAAACGTGAGTACACAATCGTTATAGTCACACACAACATGCAGCAAGCCGCTCGGGTGTCTGACCGCACGGCTTTCCTCACTGCTGAGGTCGACGAAGCCGGGCGCCGCATCGGCCGTCTTGTCGAATACGACGTGACTCATCACATCTTCACGAATCCGTCGGACAAGCGAACCGAGGGGTACATCACAGGCCGTTTCGGCTGACGTGTTCGAAGGGGCACTACTCCTAGTGGCAGCAACGGCGTGTATCACGACGTTTGTTGCCGCGTCCCGAAGTCGGCGCAGCCGAGATGAACTTGTCGAATTACGTGGCATTGTCTTGCACGAAATCTCACGCTCAGCAGCGTTTGCGGCTACCAGCGACCTATTAAGTGCGGCGTTCGACACTGCGACCGACGGAGTGATGGTCGGCAACTTGGTAGGCGAATTCGTCGTCACAAACGAGATTGCGAAGCGGTATACGACTGGGCACCACGGCGAGGTGCTGTTACTGGACACTTGCCTTGCGATGCTTGTGAGTGCAATAAAGGGGGAGAGTTCACAACAGGAACTAGTTACATTTGGCCAATCGAAGCAGGTGGTTTCTGTCAGGTCCGAACCGGTCGAAGTCGACGGTCAACTAATTGGCGCGGTAGTTGTAATCAGTGACATCACGGAACAGAGGCATCTAGTTGACGTTCGCACAGATTTCGTCGCGAATGTTTCGCACGAACTCAGAACTCCGATAGGTGCGTTGGCATTACTAGCCGAGACGATGGTCGATGAGGCAGATGTTGTAGTTATGAGAGAGTTCGCCGAGCGAATGGTCAGAGAATCTGACCGGCTTGCGCGGATCGTCGATGACTTGCTTGAACTCTCTCGACTTGATGCCGGACTGCCCGAGGACCGAACCGTAGAAGAAGTTCGCGGACTCGTCACCGATGCGATCGATCTCGTGGCAAGTGCTGCTGAGGCTGCATCCATTTCAATTGAAGTTCGCCAAGGCCCTGGTGACACTCGTGTCGTCGTCACGCGTCGGCAGGTCGTGAGCGCGATATTCAACCTCTTAGACAACGCCGTGAAATATTCAGAGAGGGGTTCGACGATCGATGTGAGTATTGCTGCCGTCGGTTCAGACGTCCTGATCGCTGTGCGCGATCAAGGCGATGGCATACCGACTCGTGACCTAGATCGAATCTTCGAACGCTTCTACAGGGTAGATCGCGCGCGTAGCCGCGGTACCGGTGGCACCGGGCTCGGGCTGTCGATCGTGCGCAGGATCGTCGAAGCGCATGACGGTGAGGTCACCGTATCGGCGCACGAAGGCGAAGGCTCGACGTTCACTCTGCGCTTCCCAGTTGCAAACGCTCCCCAGCACGATTCCGCGAGAGCATGATGGGCGAGCAACCACTAATCCTCGTTGTCGACGACGAGCAGTCATATCGTGACGCACTGTCGGTCGCTCTCCAACGTGAGGGTTTCGTAGTGCTGACAGCAGCAGATGGCGAGGAAGCACTCGCCCGATTTGGTGCGGCTCGACCAGCACTCGTGTTGCTCGATGTGATGCTCCCGAAAATCAGCGGTATCGACGTCTGCCGCGAGATAAGAGCTACATCGCGTGTCCCGATAATCATGGTTTCGGCCCGCAACAGTGAGATCGATGCTGTTGTCGGGCTTGAGATCGGCGCGGACGATTACGTCAGCAAACCGTTCCGCCTTCGCGAATTGATTGCTCGTGTTCGCGCTGCTTTGCGGCGGACTCCGTCGGAGGAGATTAGAGGTGATCGTGCAGAGGTCGTCGAGGTAGGCGATGTCCGCATCGATACTGTTAGACACGAAGTCGTTGTGCGTAGCGAACAGGTTTCGATACCGCTTAAGGAGTTCGAACTGCTCGAACTACTCATGGCCAACGCTGGCCGGGTATTGACCAGAGACACGCTGATCGACAGGGTCTGGGGCTCCAATTACTTTGGTGACACCAAGACTCTCGACGTGCATGTCAAGCGTTTACGGTCGCGGATCGAGCAAGACCCGGCAGTTCCGTCGCGAATTGTTACCGTCCGCGGCGTCGGTTACCGATACGAGAACCCCGCGCGTGCTGCCGAGTAGGGATTAGGTCGTCGTCGGATTCGATAGCAACAAATTTTTGCGGCTCGACTGGCGTGATTATTCCAGCAAGTGCCTCAGCAACCGCTGACTGGGTCGTGTGGCTACTGATTGCTTCGGTACTTGGAGTTGCTACGTCACCAAACTCTGTTACCGGACGCTCGATCGCACCTATTAAGTCAGCGAAACTCGCCATTGGCTTTCCTTTCTTAGAGCTTCGACAGCGCATCCTTGTATGAGACCTGGTCGCGCGGCGTTGCGAGACTGTCGGTAGCGAAGGCATCTATGACAACGCCAGATTTGTCGATCACGAATGTTGCGCGTATTGCACACCCGAGGTCATCGTTGAAGACGCCGTATGCCTTGGCGACGGCGCCGTGGGGCCAAAAGTCCGACAGAACGGGAAACGAGTAGCTCTGTTGCTCTGACCAGATTCTCTGGCTGTGGCGACTATCGCAGCTAACCGCAACTACTTGCGCCCCGGAATCGGCGAAGTCCTGAAGGTCGTCGCGCAGGGAGCAAAGTTCGGCCTCGCAAATACCGCTGAACGTGAACGGATAAAAGACGAGTACGACATCGGCGTTCTCGCGCAAAGTCGCTAGAGATACATCGTTTCCACTTTGATCTTTTAGCGTGAATTCGGGTGCTTGCTGGCCAACTTCGATGCTCATGTGTGCTCCTAGATAGAGGGTCGATCAGTTGGCAGTGTACGAAAGAATTTATCGGCAGGGCGTATGTGCTACTTGACGCAACGGCTTTTCGGAACGAGCGAATATGTCGCCGTTGTCACATTTCCAAGGCCATCTGTCGCTAACGCCCAGATGCTGCCCTTCGCGCAACGTGGATCGTGTCCAAGATCTAGCGCCGTAGTTGCGGCCAAGTATCCGAGCAGGTTCGGTATCACGTCACCGTGGCTACAGAAGACCGCGCCGTCTTGGGAACAGCCTGAAAGCAACGCGAGTGTGTCGCTCACGTTCGCGCCCTCAGCTAAGGCGTCAACCGGTTCGATGAGCAATTGCAAGTGCGACGAGAGTGGCTCGACTGTTTGCATGCAACGAATAAAAGGACTCGATGCGATGCGCGAAAAGTGCGCATCGCCTAGTAGTTCGACGAGTCGGCTTGCCTGAAAGCGCCCAGCATCGGTCAGTGGTCGAAGGAAGTCGGTTCCATTCCAGGAAGTGCGATCGCCGGCTTCTGCGTGTCGTATCAGATAGATCACAGAGTTGCTTAATCTCGTGAGTGGTTAGTCGCGGGGATTGCGTGCCGCACCGACGCGATGCAACTCGAGGTGGGTTTCTACTGCAGCACCGTCGGCGATTTTCTGCCAAGTGGCATCGGAATTCATCTCCCAGCTAAGTACGTCGTCCGCGAGGCTAACTGAGAGGACTTCCGCAAGGCGTTGCCGAGCCTGGGCATCCGTGATCTCTACGAGTGCCTCGACTCGCCGGTCTAGGTTCCGCGGCATCAAATCCGCTGACCCGATTAGATACTTAGCAACGGCTGGGTCATTTCCGAAACAGAAAACTCGGCTGTGCTCTAGATATCGTCCGACTATCGATCGGACTCTAATCCGGTCGGAAATGCCAGGTACGCCTGGAATTAAACAACAGATGCCTCTGACGATGAGATCGACTTCGCAACCCGCTTGCGACGCTTCGTAGAGGTGCTCGATCATTTCGAGATCAACGAGTGAATTGACTTTGATCACGATACGACCGCCAGGGTAAGCCTCGGCACTGATAAGAGAAGCGAGCGTCGCGCGTAACTTTGCAGGCGCAACTATGAGTCGCCGGAAACCAGCTGGCAGCGAGTACCCGGTGAGCTGATTGAAGAGTTCGGCGACTTCAGCACATAGGTCGCGGCTGGCACTGAACAACCCAAGGTCTTCATAGGTTCGCGCTGTCTTCGGGTTGTAATTACCCGTTCCGATATGGCAATAGCTGCGAAGTCCATCGTGTTCTTTGCGGACCACGAGGGCTGCTTTCGCATGGGTCTTGAGACCGACGATGCCGTAGACGACATGGACCCCCGCTTCTTCAAGTAGTTGCGCTCGTTCAATGTTCGTCATTTCGTCAAAGCGCGCTTGAAGCTCGATGACGACGGTGACTTGTTTGCCCGCACGGGCTGCGCTAGCGAGAGCCGCAACAATCCCTGCCTCGTCCCCGCCAGTGCGGTACAGCGTCTGTTTGATGGCCTGCACATGCGGGTCGGTTGCAGCGACAGCGATGAAAGCTTCGACTGTGCGCGCAAAAGACTCATATGGGTGATGCACGAGGACGTCGCCGGAGCGTAACGATCCGAAAATATCTCCAGAAGTGAATGCCGTCGGGGTCGTGCTTCGCTGGGGCGGGTGAAGGAGATCGGGTCGATCGATGTTCGTAAGCGAAATTGCGCCTGCCAAGTCGAGTGCGCCATCGATGACGTAGACCTCGCTCGCATTCAGTTCCAACTCGTGTTCGAGCAATTCGAGAATCGCGGAATTCATATTCGTGTCGACCTCTAAGCGAACCTCGACTCCAAACTTTGTTCGTTGATGTAGCACCTCTTGCATCGCCTGCATCAGGTCTTCGGCGTCGTCGTCTAGAGAGACATCTGCGTTTCGCGTAAGCCGGAAAGCGTGGGCTCGGGCGATTTCCATCCCTGGGAACAGGCGATGGAGATTCTCTGTGATGAGCGACTCAATCCCAAGGAAACGCGATCCTTCAAGCTCGACGAACCGCGGGAGCATCGGTGGGACTTTTACTCGGGCGAAGCGTTCTTCTTTAGTTTGTGGGTCACGGACCAACACAGCAAGGTTTAGCGACAGGTTTGAAATGTACGGAAATGGGTGTGCAGGATCGACTCCTAGCGGTGTCAGGATCGGGTAAATCTGGTTCTCGAAATAGTGATTAAGCCGTTCTCGGTCTTGTTGGTCGAGTTCGTCGAAAGATACGAAGTGAATTTGTGCGTCGGCGAGTGCGGGAATGAGATCTTTGGTGAATAACGCTGTCTGACGACTGACTAGTTCCTCAACTCGATGGCGAATTAGGCGCAGTTGTTCGCTTGCGTCGATACCGTCTTCGGAAAGCACATGCACGCCAGATTGTGCTCGTTGTTTGAGTGCGGCAACGCGGACTTGGAAGAACTCATCTAGGTTCGAACTGAAGATCGAGAGGTAGCGGATTCGCTCTAGTAGCGGCAGCTTGGGGTCCTCTGCGAGCTGCAGTACGCGAGCATTGAAGTCGAGCCATGAGAGTTCGCGATTCAGGTATCGGGCACATGTTTGGACGGGATTTCCGACGTGGAAGCTTTGACTCACTTGGAAAAATCGTACCGTTTGAATTTCGCTCGACAAATTGTAGAACCCGAGCGACGAGAGCGTGGCTCAACGCCGGTACGCTCCGCGAACGGACAAACGCGAGTATCCAAGATTGGCAAGACAACAGACCGCTTCCACCGCTTCGCCATTCGCGAGGCTCGCATTCGCGCACGCCGCAGGGGTTTCGGGCGACCTGTTCGTAACCATCGCGTTAGCTGATTCGTTATTTTTTTCGGCTACCACCGGCGGCTCACGCTCGAATGTGCTTGGGTACCTAGCTCTAACGATGGCTCCGTTTGTAGTCATTGCACCGTTCCTCGGGCCAGCCCTAGATCGGACTAAGGGTGGCCGCCGATTGCTGTTCATGGCGATGGGTGCCTCCCGAGGGGTTATTGCACTCATCCTTGCAAACCACATCGATGACCTTTGGCTATATCCGTTGGCGTTCGCTGCACTCGTATGCGCGAAGAGCCAGAACATCGCGAAAGCATCTCTTGTGCCGGCCGTAGTCAATCGTGATGAGGATCTGGTCCAGGCCAACTCGCGCCTCGCACTTGTGGGCGTGTTAGCGGGCGCGATCACAGCGCCAGTTGCCGGACTGCTACTAAGTGTTCTTGGTGGCGACTGGGTCCTGAGGGTCGGGTCACTCGTATTTTTTGGGGCTGCGATACTCGCTTTAGCGATCCCGAAAGCGACGAAGGTTGGGGCCGACGAGACGCCCGCAGATCTCGAAGCCCTGCACGTCCCGAGCATTGTCGTTGCAGGTCGAGCCATCGGCTTCGTACGTGGTGCCGTTGGATTCATGACTTTCTTCGGTGCGTTTTTGTTGAAGGAGCATCACGAACCGACATGGGTATTCGGTGTGCTCATTATGGCGAGTGTTCTCGGCAACGGATTGGGGACGCTTCTTGCTCCGTTGCTACGGCGTCGCCTCCGCGAGGAAGTGATCATGATTCTTGCGATGGTTGTTCCGGGAATTGTCATCATTTTTGCCGCGCGCTTTTTTGCCAGACCTTGGCTTGCAGTGGCGGCGGCGATGGTCGCTGCTGGCGCGGCATCTGGGCGACTTGCTTTCGACAGCCTCGTCCAGCGTGACGCCCACGATGCTGCACGCGGTCGTGCGTTTGCCCGCTTCGAGACGCGCTTTCAGATCATCTGGGTTATAGGAGGCGTTGCCGCCGTGCTGTTTCCTTCATATGGCAAAGGCGGGCTATTCGTTATTTCGCTCGTGATGCTCTTTAGTGGTCTCACATATCTCGGCGCTGTGCGTCGCCTAGATCGTGATCGGCAAGTCGTGTACAACGAATTCGAGTAGTGCGGTCGGCTAACTCAAGTCGAGGTCTATTCGAGCAAGCCACAGTCCAGGAGCCGCAAGCTCGTTGGCGGTCGGGAGCATCGACTCGCTTATCCAAAGTCGGTTGAGTCCGTCGATACCCGCACGTTCTAGAACGCCAGCGCAGAATGTCGCGCCAGATTCATAGTGGTCGCGTTCCAACTTGAGACCCAACATCTTCTCGACGAATTCGTTGCTGCGGCCTCGTTCGACTCGATGCCGGCGCAGTGCTTCGTCGACACGTGAGTTGCCAGGTGCAAGCGTGTTGCTTAACTCGACAACAATCGCATCGGCATAGCCCTCGAGGATGCAGCCGAATCGTTGCAACTCGAGAAGAATCGGATCCTGCGCCGCAGTGTGCATGCTGTCAAGTAGCACGCTCGGGTCGAAAGCGGTCATGTCCAGGTCGTCTGGAAGCAGTCCTTCAAGTTTTTCTTCGATGGCGACTGACTGCACCTCGTATCCCGACACGTACCGCGACGACAAGTTGATTAGGTGTTCGCGTACCCAACTCACCGACCGGGGAGCGCATCGAACTACTTCGCGCATTGCAAGAGCCAAATAGATATCAAGCTGTTCGACTTCCCAATCGGTAGCGAACTGGTCGATGTTCGCCATGACGAACGCGAGGCGCGGTTCTCCAGCGAGGGGAAGGGGTAGGTCGTGCTGCCCGAGAGTTGTCTGAGCGAGTGAACCAACGAGCATCCCGGCCTGCATACCGAACAAGAGTGGAGCGAGAGAATTAAGCATCCCTGCGAGCATTTCTGGATTCTGGGAAAGCGTTTCGAGCGGGTTGCCAGCGAGCAACGATGGGTCGAATGTTCCCGGCCGATCGCCTCTCGCGAGCTTCGCCGCGAGAACTTCGATGACGGGCTGCAAACCGGCGAGAGTCATCGCCGCCCACTCGGAGCGTGTAACAGTTTGAACTTTGAGGGCCCCTACCTCTGCGAGTCCTGTAAGTCCTGCAACATGGGTTTGTGCGACCCGCACAAGTTCTTCGAGCCGTATTGCGCTTTTGACATCGACCGGCATCTCGCCGCTGGCTTCGCCGCCGTCTGGATCGGCGTTAGCCGCCGCTTTGGCAATCTCGCGCGCGATCTCCCAATTCACAGGCCCTGGCGATGCGAGCATCCGGGAGAGGTCTCGCATGTCGAATCCTTGGATCGCTTCGAACGGATTGAATGAGGCAGCTCGACGCTCGAATTCGGACCGTGGGTCGTCATCTGGCTCGTCGTGATCGGGCACCGAATCAGTCTAGGAACCCCGTCGTCTGATATTCCTTTGGTGTGCGAGTGGCTGTGACGGGGGTAGCAAGTTCGATAGGTGAACGTGTAGTTGCACTGTTGGATAGCGATGATTCGGTTGTCTCGATAGTCGGACTCGACGTCTCCGAACCAGTTCAGGCTGCTCGCAAATTCGAGTTCCACCTTTGTGATCTCGCAACAACCGACCTGAAGTCGATTCTCAGAGGAGTCGATGTTCTCGTTCAAATCGGAGCTTCTACTGCAATCGCGAACACCTCGGAACAAGTTCTGTTGCGTTGTAAGGACACTGAAGAGACTCGTCGGCTGCTCGATGCTGCCGGAGGTTCAAGTGTTCGACGTGTTGTTCGAGTAGCGACCGCGACCGTGTATGGCGCGTGGGCAAATAATGCAGTTCCGATTGGGGAAGATGCGCCGCTTCGCCCGAACAACGGTTTCCTGCCAGCATCCGTCGATGCCGAGTCAGAACGAATCGTTCTTGACTGGTCTGACCGTCATCCGGACGCGACAACTGTTGTGTTGCGCGTGGCCCCCGTCGCAGGGCCAGGGGATTTCGGACCATTTGGTTTTGCGTCGTCGCCTACAGCCTGGGAGCGAACTGATCGGTTAGTCCAGTTCGTTCACATCGATGATGTAGCGAGCGCTGTGGGACTCGCAACTGTGAGCGAGATCAGCGGCGTCTACAACGTTGCGGCCAACGGCTACTTGGATGCAAGAGAAGCGAACGCAATTGTCGGTGGCACCTCGGGCACATCGAAGTTATCGAGTCTTGTAAAGAGACATGGTCGCGCGGATGTTCCGTCCGCAGCACTTCCTTACTTGAGCCATTCGTGGGTGATAGCGAATGACCTCCTTCGTGCCGCTGGTTGGGAGCCGAAGTTCTCCAACGAAGAAATTTTGCTGCTGGGTGCCGACACCGCGAGGAGACAGCCAAATATGGCGCGGGCCGCTTCACTAGTTGTGAGTGTGCTCAGCGCAGCTTGGTGGATAAGACAGAAGCGTCGCTCACACAAATAGCGCAGAATGCTCTGAGGCTTACTGGGTGATTAGATTCGCAGAAGTCCAGGTATCCCAGTCGGCTGTGAAATACCGAACACGCACCTTCTTGTATTCCTTGATTGACCAGAGCAGCGCGTAGTTCTCGACATCGCATTCGGTACGAATCGCTTCGACTGTTGCCTCGCAGTCCTTCGCGTTGCGCCCGTGAATCATCGTGAACACGGTGTAGGGCCAGTCGTCATAGGTTGGACGTCGATAGCAGTGTGAAACCGCTGCGAATCCAGCCATGCGAGGCCCGATTACCTCGAGCGAGTCTTCTTCGACCGCCCAAACACCCATAGCGTTGGCCTTGAAACCAGCGCTGCGATGATTCATGACAGCTGCAAAGCGACGCATCCACTTCTCTTGCTTGAAATGCTGCAACATCGTCAAGACTTCTGCACCCGAGATGCCGAGTTGTTCGCCGTATAGGTCGAAAGGTCTCTCAACAACCGCGAGGTCTTCTTGGACGACGCGGATCGTGTTGCGTTCTAGTTCCGCAAGTGTCGGAGCGACCATGTCGACGCGCCGCTCTGGCCGCTCGTGCTCGAGAACCTCTGCCTTTGCGTCCGCAGCGGTATTGCCAGTCATGTCGAGCTTTACGCCGATCTTGTAAAGCTTCAGAGTCGGAAGTTTGCGTGTAACGGTCGCTCCTGACCGAGCATGTAGCACTTCGATATGCGTATCGAGATTCTCTCCGGGTGGGACAGCAATCGTGTACCAGAGGTTGTAGTCGTGATTGCGCTTGTAGTTGTGTGAGATCCCGGGATGGTCGTTTAGCGACTCAGCGGCTTCATCGATCTTGTCCGGATCGATCTTGGCTGCGATTAACGCCGATGTGTAGCCGAGTGCTCGCGTATCGAAGATCGCCGACAATTGCCGAAGTACGCCAAGTTCCTTTACATGATTTACTCGTGCTCGGACGTCGGACTCCGCTAAGCCCAGCCTCTCACCCAAGATGGCGTATGGACGCTCGTCTAGTGGGAAATCCCACTGCAGAGCATTAAGTAATTCGGCATCTTGAGCAGTGACTTCGGTATCGCCCATGGTCCATCGTCGCGCATGAATACACGCATAGGTAACTCGGAGAGGCAGTGTTCCTAGACTGAGCCGATGACAGGACCAGGGCAGGTGACACCAGATGGCGAGGCTGAGGCCCCGTCAGACACCCGAATTGGTCTGCTAGTAGAAGCGCGTATAGATACAGAAGAACTTCTGAAGTGGGCAACTACGCCTAGCTGTGGCGCTGTTGTGTTGTTCTTGGGCGTCGTGCGTGACCATGCCGAAGGCCGCCATGGGGTCTTTGGCATGACCTATGAGGCCTACACAGATCCCGCCCTGGTGGCAATGACCGAAGTTGCCGACGCTGCGCGACGGCTCTGGCCGACCGTGGGCCGTATTGCCATCGTTCATCGGGTTGGTGACCTGATCCTTTCGGATGCGAGTGTTGCGGTCGTCGTCAGTTCCCCCCATAGAGCAGAAGCCTTCGAGGTTGGGCGCTTTTGTATTGACACTCTCAAAGAGGCTGTTCCGATTTGGAAGAAGGAACACTGGTCGGGTGGCGATACAGACCCGACAGACCCGACAGACCCGACAGACCCGACAGACCCGACAGACCCGACAGACCCGACAGACCCGACAGACCCGACTGGTTCGAGCAAATTCGAGTCCGCATGGGCGCTTGGAGCTCACGATCTGCGCTCGGTGTCGGGCACCATTCAGGGAGTCGTGACTAACTAATGGCTCGCGACGTAGCGATAGACCTAGGCACAGCCAACACGCTCGTATACGTGCGTGGCCAGGGCATCACTCTGAACGAGCCGACCGTTATTGCTCTCAACAGCCGGACGCAAGAAGTGCTTGCGATGGGCCACGACGCATGGCAAATGATCGGACGCACTCCAGGATACATAGTGGCAGTGAGACCACTACGTGGTGGTGCTATTACCGACTTTGATATTACGCAACGCATGATTCGGTTGTTGTTCCAGCGCGCTGGCGTGAATCGATTTTCTAGAGCGCGAGTTTTGATTTGTGTGCCCAGCGCGATTACTCACGTTGAACAACGCGCAGTTCTCGATGCCGCGCGGCGAGCAGGGGCAGCACAGACCTATTTGATCGAGCAACCGCTTGCAGCAGCGATTGGCGCCGCACTACCCATCCACGAACCACTTGGCAACATGGTGATCGACATTGGTGGTGGCACGACCGAAGTCGCAGTTATTTCACTTGGCGGAGTCGTTGCGCTTGAGGCAGTAAGAGTCGGAAGCTTCGACATTGATGCCGCGATTCAAGGCTATGTACGCAAGGAATACGGAATAGCTATCGGCGAAAGAACGGCTGAGGAAATAAAGCTCGCTATTGGGTCAGCGTTTCCGACACAAGAGGAGTGGAAGGCCGAGGTTCGCGGTCGCGACCTAATGAGCGGGCTTCCAAAGACGGTGATGCTCGACCCTGCGGAAGTGCGTGGCGCGATTGAGGAACAAACGAGGGGCATCTGCGATGCCGTGCGGTCGTGTTTGTCGCGTACGCCGCCGGAACTAGCCCAGGACTTGATTCTGAACGGCGTTCACCTTGTTGGTGGTGGTGGGCTTCTGAAGGGTCTCGATCAGAGGATCGCTCAGGAAACGGGCCTACCAGTGCACATCGTTGACGCACCACTTGAGTGTGTCGCTCTCGGCGCTGGCAGGTGTCTAGAGAACTTTGATTCACTGAAGGACATGTTCATGGCCAAGACAGATATTGGTGGCCGCTGAGCCGTCATCGCGCGATCCTGCTCGAGAATCAGTTTCTAAACCGAGCGCAGGTCTTCGGCGGCTTGACGAACTTGCCAGTCTCTGTCGTTAAGCGCTGAGTTGATAGCGGCTTCAACTTCGGGTGTGTCAAACGGGGCGAGTGCAAGAACCGCGCGTCTGCGTACTGCGGGTTTGTCGGAGCACGCACTAAGAATCGCTTCGAGTCCAGCGATGTCACCGATTGCACCTAGCGCTGCGACAGCAGCTTCGCGAACCATTGGATCCGAATGCCTCGTTGCTGTAGCCGACAATGCGCTGACTGCGCTCGTAGCTTCGAACTCGCCGAGCGCGAACGCTGCGGCCTCAGCGACTAGATAATCAGGGTCCGAGAGGCAAGGGATCAGGACGGCAACTGCTTCGTCGCAGTCGGGTTTGATAACAACGGAAAGTTCGACAGCGCGACGTCGAAGCTTCGCGTCGTCGACATTGATTGCGAACTGCCATGCAGCATTCCTTGCTTTTGATGTTCCGCGGCGGATTAACGAACTAAGAGCAGCAACGCGAATGCGTGAGTCGGATTCGGTCGTTAACAATTCAATTAGGGCATTTTGTGTTCCTGCGGGCCATCGGTTCTTTCCTATACCAAAGGCTGCAATTTCGCCAGCACGATCGAGAGCGTTCACGACTCGCGACGGTAGTCGCGATGTCCGTATGAAAAATCGCGCTCGCCCTGCGCGAAAACGGTGCCGATACAAGAATCATGCAGCGTTGGAAAATCGCGTTACCTGTCGCGTCTATCGGCATCGCAAGCGTTGGTCTATGGAGCGCGATCGCGCCCGCTCCCGCTCGGCCGACGATCGGTCAAGTCGCGGCCGCGGCACCTGTTGACCCAGTAATCGCGTCGACGACACTTGCGACGACCACGGCGCCGACGACAACAACTGTCGCGCCAACTACAACGACGGCAGTCGTGGCTGCGACGACGGGGGCGACTTTCGCGGTTCCAGCAACGACGGTTGTCGCTGGCCCCGAAGTCTTGTCTGTGCCAGCGCAAGTTCCGACCGACCCGCGCGCAGATGTTGACGTCGTGCAGATCGGCCGCATCACTATTCCGAAGATCGGTCTTGACCACGCTGTCTACGAAGGCATCTGGCTCACGGTGATTGACGTCGGTCCCGGGCACTGGCCAGGAACGCCGATGCCTGGCGGCTATGGCAATGCAGTATTCGGTGGTCACCGTGTTACGAAGACTCATCCGTTCATGGACCTCGACCTACTCACTGCAGGTGACGCCATCTACTTCACGCTCAACGATGGCTCGATTGCCACGTATCGCATGACCGAACAACTCATCGTTCAACCAGAGGATATTTGGATAACAGATCAGAGTGCTGGCCGAACGCTGACTTTGTTCGCATGCCATCCGAAGGGCAGCGCTCGCCAAAGGATCGTTATCAGGGCAGAATTCGTACCTGCATAGAAACTAAGTGGTTAGGTCAGGCGGGTAACGCTCAGCCATAACGCAAAGAGAATTCCGGCGACTCCGGTAGCGATGCCGACAGACACGACGGCACCAAGTGTTGAAGCCCCGATCATCGCACGAATGCGGTGGTGAGCCACTCGGCTATGTGGCGCCGTGGCTCTGATGTACGGCCGCGGTCGCAATCCATGGCGATTCGGGATCGGCGTTCGTGTACTGAAATCCGGAACTGGCGTGGCAGGCTGTTCAGCCAAGATGGGTTCCACTTGCCGCATTGGTATTCGTCGGACCTGATAGTGAGAAGTTGAGTGGACGAGCCAGAAAATCAAGAAACTTCGAGCCCCGTGCGGCGGCGGTGGCATCGCACGCGGGTAGTCGGAACGATCTTTCTCGTTGTAGCAGTGCCCATCGTGTGGGCTGGCCAACTAATTCACATCGACTACTACACGGAGGCTCCCGGCGAAGCCGTGCCAGTGCAGCCAATGGTCACGATCGACGGTGCAACTGAGTACGAGGCCGAGGGCTCGTTTATGTTGCTCTACATCCGCAAGCGCGAGCGCATTTCGTTGTTGCGATATGCGCAGGCGTGGCTCGATCCTGACATCGATGTAAAAAAAGGTGACTATTCAAAACCTGGTAATTCACCTGCCGTGATCGACGCTGGATCTACATCGGATATGGAGCAGGCAGGCATCGCAGCACGCAAACTCGCGTTAGAACTTCTGGGATACGAAGTGACGCCGGTAGCGGGCGTTGTGGTAACGGGCGTAATTGAGGGGCGACCGGCCGCTGGAGTTCTAACAGTCGGTGACGTGTTGCTCGAAGCCGACGGCAAAGCCCTGGACTCAGCACGGACCTTGGTGTCGATCATTCACTCACACGATGTTGGTGACGAACTTGAGATCAAACTCGACCGTGACGGAGAGACTGAGACCGTGACACTCAAGATGCAGAGCAGTGGTGATCCGAATCCTGTGCCAATAATTGGTGTCTTCACCGATGTTCGTTATGAGTTTCCTGTCGACATCAAGTTCGAGGGCCGAATCGAAGCGATCGGCGGGCCGTCGGCTGGCCTGTCCATGACACTTGCTCTGCTAGATGAATTAACCGAGGGCGAACTGACGGGCGGAATCGACGTAGCAGTCACAGGCACAATCGACATTCTCGGCAACGTAGGAAACGTGGGCAGGGTCGACCTAAAAGCCAAAGCAGCAGCTAATGCTGGCGCCACCCTGATGCTGGTTCCTAAGTGTCGCGAAGCGGGCACGATCGATGACTACGAGAGTCCAGAAACCTACGAACTTGTTCGCGATTTCAAGAAGTCCTGCGATGCAGAGGTGCGGCGTGCTCGCCAAGTGATCGACACGGTCGTCGAAGTAGCTACGCTCGACGAGGCCCTCAACGCTCTTGCCGCTCATGGTGGAGATCCCCTGCCAGAGCAAGTTTCGCCGCAATGATCAACCCCGCTGGCTAAATGCCGTTCTACGATGAGCCATTGCGGGCGGGGCCGGAAGGATTAGACATGAGTGACGAGCGAAGGCGCGCGATCACAAGCACACCTCGAATAACCGCTGATGAGATAGCCAACCGGACATTCTCATCGACGTTTCGTGGCGTATCAGAGGCCGAAGTAAAAGCATTCTTGATTCGCGTTTCTGACGAACTTGTTGATGCAAGCCGTCGCGAATCCGAATTGGAGGCAGCGCTGTCTCAGGCAGAGATTGCCGCAGCAAACCCACGCGATCTAACCGAAGAGGAACTCCTAGACGCCCTTGGTGAAGAAACCGGTCGCTTGCTACATACCGCTCGCGATGCAGCCCGCGACATTCGTACACGCGCAGAGGACAACGCTGCACGCCTGCTTGCCGAAGCGCAGGAATCTTCACAGCAAATGACCGACGTAGCTAACGGTCTGCTCGCCGATCGTCGTACCGAAGCTGAGACCATCGCAGCACAGATTCGCGAGGTCGCAGAGACCGAATTAGCAGAACTCAGATCGACCGTGCAGAGGTCGCTCGATGAGCTTCAGGCAGCTACAGCTGCGGAGTTAGAGGCGCTTCGACTCGACGCGAACAGTGAAGCCGAAGCTGAGATCGCTAGGGCGCGCGGCAATGCTCGTGAGTTAGTTGAGTCAGCGCGCGAGCTTCGCGAGCGCGTCCTCGCCGATCTTGCGCACCGACGCAATTTGCTCACCGAGCAGATCAACGAATTGCGTCAGGGCAGGGAGAAGCTGCTTGAGGCGTATCGCATAGTGAAGCGGTCGTTCCTTGATGCGACCGAGGCACTTGCTGTCGTAGAAGGTCGCGCGGCAAGTGATCGGCCTGAGTGGGTCGACCCAGGAGTCGTAGATGCAGCGATTGGTGCAGTTGAGGCGAGCGAAGCAGACGCAGTCAACGACGACGCAGCAGAAGATCTTGCTGCTGGTGCTGACGACAAATCTGATCCTGTGACAGATGATCTCTTCGCTCGGATCAGGGCCGAACGCGAAGCACGAACGAATACAGAGGCGGCGCAGGACGAAACCGCGGTTGACGAAACGACCGCGGATGTCGAGCGAGCGATCGACTTAGTAGCCGAGACTTCCGCCGAGCCACCAGTTGAGACAACAGCAGAGGCCGACCAGTCCGTTGCCACGGAAGCGGACATTGCAGCGAGTGCAATTAGTGCAGTGCTCGCGAAGACGCTGAAGCGAGCAAAACGGATTGTTCAAGACGACCAGAATGCTGTGCTCGATGCGCTGCGCCGACAGAAAGGCAAACCAGACTCGGCAGCCGCGCTAGGTGACCGCAATACTCAGGCTGACTCTTGGGTAGGGGCGTTATCCGACCAAATGACCGCTGCGTACAGAGCAGGGGCTTCCAACGCTGGTGGAAAGTTGGACACAATTGCTGCTGACGTCTCACGGGACCTTGTTTTCTCTGTAATCGACCCGCTGCGGTCTCGTTTCTCTCAAGCGATCGATGACTCAGAAGACGCAGATGAAGCTATCGAACGACTAAACGCCCGGGCACGAGAATTCCGCACAGAACAGTTAGAGGAAACGGTCGCTGGTCTGTTGGCCGGTGCTTACGCAAATGGCACATACGACGCTGCTCCAGATGCCGCGATGTTGCAGTGGATCGTGTCAGCGGAGGGCTGTAGCACTGACTGCGCCGACAACGCGCTAGAGCCCACATCTAAGGGTTCGGAGTTCCCTACGGGTCACGTTCACCCTCCGGCATTCGCTGGCTGTCGTTGTTCGCTGTCTGTGACTGCCGCTCGCGTGGTTTAATCAGATGTGCGAATCCCTCCAGACACACCATCTTCAGTTCGGCGTATAAGAACTCAGAGAACACCCCGAACGGCGCTCGTCGTCGTCATTGGCATCCTCTTCGTTCTGGTCGTAAGCCTTCGCGGCATCGCGTCGATCATCACCGACTATTTGTGGTTCGATGAACTCGGCCGCACAGACGTTTGGTCAACGGTTATCTCCGCTCGTTTCCTACCAGCGGTGCTCGCAGGTATGGCGGCGTTCATCATCATGCTTGTGAGCTTGATAGTCGCCGAACGTCTCGCTCCGACGTTTCGGCAAGAGGGTCCAGAAGATGAGATCACCGCGCGCTACAGAGATTTCGTAGCGCCATTTGCCGGGCGCTTGCGTGTCGCGATTTCGGCGCTGTTCGCAATTGCGGTCGGTATTGGCGCGAGCGCTGAGTGGAAGTCGTGGTTACTGTTCCAGAACAGCGTCGACTTCGGGCAATCTGACCCGCAGTTCCACAAGGACATCAGCTTCTATGTGTTCCGGTTGCCATTCATCAACTTTGCGCTCGGGTTGTCATTCGGAGTGCTCATTTTCGTATTCCTCGTCACCCTCGCATCGCATTACCTAAACGGGGGTATTCGTTTTCAGGCGCCGTTCCAACGGGTCACGCCGCAGGTGAAAGCTCACCTCTCAGTGCTCGTCGCATTGATGGCGTTTGTGAAAACTGGCCAGTACTGGTTCGGCCGTTACGACTTGGTTTTCTCTACTAGAGGCACTCGACAAGGCGCTCTCTACACCGATGTAAAGGTGCACCTTCCCGCATACAACTTGTTGGTGTTTATCGCCGTGATTGCCGCAATCCTGTTTGTTGCCAATATCTGGCGACGTGGATGGTTATTGCCGATCGCGGCCGCTGTGCTTTGGGCATTCGTATCGGTCGTTGTTGGTTCAGTCGTTCCGGCATTGACCCAGAAATATTCCGTAGAGAACAGCGAACGCACGAAGGAGTCGCCGTACATCGAACGCAATATCGCTGCTACGCGCGACGGTTTCGGGATAGGCGATATCAGCAAGAAGGACCTCACGATCAATGGACTCGTTGACCGCGACGACGTGAATGCTTCTGGCGGGACCATCGATCAGGTGCGCATTTGGGAGCCATCGACTTTGCGGGGGCAACTAAACGAACAACAAGGTCTGCGCTCTTATTACAACTTTACGGATCTAGATGTTGACCGTTACAAGTTCGGCACGGATTACAAGACCGTACTGATAGGTGCGCGCGACCTCAACACTTCGAAGTTGCCGAATGACTCATGGATAACTCGTCACCTCATCTACACGCACGGATCGGGCGTAGCGATTGCAGCCGGTGATGCTTCAGAAGACCAGAATGCGAGCTACCGCTTGTCTGGTATCCCTCCCGTTGGCGACGATGAGGTTCAGATCGATCCGAAATATACGGGCATCTACTTCGGCGAGGGTCTCGACGGCTTTGTCGTCGCTAACTCAAGCGAGAACGAGGTCGAGGCGGGTACCTCAACCGGCGAGTCTGAGGTCGAGGTCAACTACGAAGGTTCGGGCGGCGTAGAGGTCGGCGGCTTCTTTAATAAGTCGGCGTTGGCATTGCGATTCTGGGACAGAAACCTGTTCCTGTCTTCGAGCGTCACTAGCGACTCGCTAGTGATGTGGAACCGCGACCCTCGTGCTCGGGTCGAAAATATCGCTCCCTTTCTCACTGTCGATGGCGATCCTTACCCGGTGGTGCTCAATGGTCGCGTGGTGTGGGTTGTCGACGGCTACACGACCACTAACCGATTCCCATATTCGCAGTCAACATCGCTTGCTGGCTCTCATGGACTCGCCCACGAGTTCAACTATGTACGCAACTCAGTGAAGGGCGTTGTCGATGCCTACGACGGCACGGTGAAGTTGTACGCGTGGGACGAAAAGGACCCGATCCTGAAGGCGTGGCGCCGTGTGTTCCCAGACCTTGTACTTGACCGCTCAGAAATCGACCCTGGCCTCGAGGCGCACTTCAGGTATCCCGAGGAATTGTTTGAAATTCAAACGAGAAGGTATGCCGAGTACCACGTCGCCGACGCGGGCACTTTCTACGATGGCGACGAGAGTTGGCAGATCGCAAGCAGTGCTACTAATCCGGTGTCGGATGGCGCAACATTGGGAACGATCGGTGATCCGGTTGTTGCCGACGGTAACGGCGTATCCCAGCGGCGTGGGGTAGTACCAGTCGATCCAGTCGTGTCGCTGTATCAAGTTCTTACGCTTCCCGGTTCAGCGGAGGATGAGTCTGAGTTTGTTCTGGCGCGGTCTTTCGTTCCAATCGGCAAAGAAAACGTGTTGCGATCGATTGTGTTTGCTCGCTCAGACCCGGGTCACTACGGCGAACTCGTCGTTTACGAGGTTGATACCGCTGCCTTGTCTCCCGTGGCCGCTGGCCAGGTAATTCAACGCGATACCGAAATCGCCAAAGAGATATCGCTGCTGAAACAGAAGGGCTCTGACCTCGAGTTTGGCGAGATGCGGTTGTTGCCAGTTGGCGACTCCCTCTTGTTCGTGCAGCCGTTCTACATCAAGGGCGATGCTCGAAGCTCCTATCTCGTGTTACAGGGCGTTGCCGTTACCGATGGCGAAAGTGCTGTGCTAGCGCCGACATTCGATGAAGCGCTCGACAAGCTTCTTGGGGTGATGGTCGAGCCCGACCCAGATCCCGATCCAGATCCTGGTAACGATCAGACTGTTGGTGAGTTAGTGGGCCTCGCCCTAGATGAGTTCAGTGCCGCCGACGCCGCTGCAGCGACCGGAGAGTACGAGGCACAAGGCCGCCATCTTGCCAAGGCGCGTGAATATCTCGAAAGAATCGCCGAGCTAGAAGTCGCCACAGTCCGAGAACCAGTCGCGGATCCGGAGGGCACCTAGGAAGCCTCTGAACTCCTCTGAACTGTCGGTCGTCCGGCTTGGAACGGTCCTCAAATAATTGTTACTATCTAGATAGTGATAATTATCCGGCTGGGTAGCCCGCCCTTTATTCAGGCGGCTAGGCAGCCAAGGAGGCAGACGTCATGACGGTCCCAGATATAGACCTCGGCGCCTACAAACTCGGCTGGAACGACGGAGATCAGTTCGTCTATCGCCCACGCAAGGGCGTGAACGAAGAAATCGTTCGGGATATTTCCCACCACAAGAGCGAACCAGAGTGGATGACGAAGTTTCGCCTCAACTCGCTCAAGCGTTTCGAACGCAAGGCGATGTTGCCGTGGTTTGCCGACAACATGCCAGACATCGACTTCGACAACATCTACTACTACATCAAGCCGACCAACGAGCAGGTCTCTGACTGGGACATGCTCCCGGAGAGCATGAAGGCGACATACGAAAAACTCGGTATCCCAGAGGCCGAACGCAAGTTTCTTGCCGGTGTAACTGCGCAGTACGAATCTGAAGTCGTGTACCACAAGAATCGCGAGGACTTAGAGGCGCTAGGTGTCCTGTTCTGCGACATGGATACGGCTGTTCGTGAGTACCCCGAGATCGTCAAGCAGTACCTCGGCACTGTGATTCCGCCAGGCGACAACAAGTTCGCTGCGCTCAACAGTTCGGTCTGGAGTGGCGGCAGCTTCATTTACGTGCCACCGGGCGTACACGTTGACATGCCGCTGCAGGCTTACTTCAGGATCAACACAGAAAACGCTGGACAGTTCGAACGAACTCTCATTATTGCTGACGAGGGCGCCTCGGTGCACTACGTCGAGGGCTGTTCGGCGCCGGTCTATTCGAGCGACTCGTTGCACTCGGCGGTAGTCGAGCTGATAGCCAAACCCGGCGCTCACATTCGTTACACCACCATTCAGAACTGGTCTCCGAATGTGTACAACTTGGTCACCAAGCGCGCGGTCGCCGAGGCCGAAGCCACTGTCGAGTGGATCGACGGCAACCTCGGATCGAAGCTGACCATGAAATATCCGGCTGTTGTTCTAACCGGTCCGAAAGCCCACGGCGAAGTTCTTTCTGTGGCGTACGCCGGCCCAGGACAACACCAGGATGCTGGCGCAAAAATGACCCATGTGGCACCCGAGACAACTTCGATAATTGACTCAAAGTCGATTAGCAAGGATGGCGGTCGCACTACCTATCGCGGTCTCGTGAAGGTCGAACCGGGTGCCCACGGCGTAAAAAGCCATGTTCGGTGCGACGCCCTCATACTTGACGACCAATCGCGTTCTGACACCTACCCCTATATGGAGATCGCGGAGAAGGATGCGCGCGTAGGCCACGAAGCAAGCGTTAGCAAAGTCGGCGATGAACAACTTTTCTACTTGATGGCACGTGGTCTCACGGAGCAGCAGGCAGTTGCGATGATCGTGAATGGCTTTATCGAGCCGGTCACGAAGACATTGCCAATGGAGTACGCAGTCGAGATGTCGCGACTAATCGAGTTGAGCATGGAAGGGTCGGTCGGGTAGTTAGGCCATGTCGATTAGCAAGTCATTTTCAACGGATGTGGCACGTGGGCTTGGCGGTCCAAGTTGGCTAGTGGATCGGCGCGTTCGTGCTAGCGGGTCGCTCGATTCGATTACTTGGCCAACCAGCGCAGAAGAGATCTGGCGTTACTCACGAATCGAAGACCTCGATCTAGAGAAGTACCGACCTGTTTCCGCTGAGCGTCTCGGCGCCGCAGACAACGAATCGGCTCCGGGCGGCGGTCCGTTCGCCCGCGAGGCTGGTGAGCATTCTGGGATGCTCGTCGTGCACGACGGCAGAGTCGTGCATCATGAAATTGATCCCGATCTAGAAGCAAAAGGCCTGCGCGTTTGTGGTCTTGCCACCTGTGATGATTCAGATGAAATCGCCAATGTCCTCGGATCGGTTTCTTCCGTGTCTGCGGATGCTTTCACTGTATTGAACGATGCATTCATGCCCGGTGGAGCACTCATCTCAGTTCCCGGTGGCGTCGTAGTTCCACATCCAATTGTGATCGTGCACTGGTGTGACGGCGACCTTGAGGCAAGCTTCCCCCACACTCTCGTAGTCGCAGGAGAGTCGTCAGAAGTCACGGTCCTCGAACGATTCAGCTCACCGAACACGGACCACCTTGTTGACGCTGTTGTCGAGCTAGTCGTTCGCGACAATGCATCGCTGCGGTATCTGTCGGTGCAAGAGCACGGACCACGGACCTGGCACATAGGGCTGCAACGGGCTCACCTTGGTCGTGATGCACGATTGGCCTCCGCTGCTGTCGCGCTCGGCGGTGGGTATGCGCGTTTACGCAGCGAAAGTTTGCTCGACGGCACAGGAGCAATGAGTGAGCAAGTTGCCGTTTACTTTGGAGACTCTGATCAAATGCTTGACTTCAGAACACTCCAGGACCACGCCGCGCCACACACTCGAAGTGAACTCCTGTTCAAAGGTGCCGTTGAAGACACGGCGAAGTCTGTGTATTCAGGCATGATTCGCATACGGGAGGACGCTCAGAAGTCTCAGGCATATCAGACCAACAGAAATCTTGTGCTCACCGATGGCGCTGGCGCCGAGTCAATCCCCAACCTCGAGATTCTTGCGAACGACGTGAAGTGCGCACACGGTTCTACGGTCGGCCCGATCGATGATGACCAGCGTTATTACCTCGAGTCGCGAGGTATTTCGCCAGAAGAGGCCGAACGACTAATTGTTCTCGGGTTCTTCGATGATGTGTTCGGCCGCTTGCCATCGTCTTCACTGACAAATTCATTGCAGCGTTCCGTCGTTGACAAGATTGAACATCGGAGAACTCGATGAGAGTTGTCGGCAAGGTCGGTGATTTCTTGGACTCGAAAGCCACGCGAGTTGAACTCGATGGAGTGGCGATCTGTGTTGTGCGAGTCGGCGACGACTTTTACGCAGTCGCAGACACGTGTTCACACGCCGAGTTTTCACTGTCAGAGGGTGAGGTCTGGCCAGATGAGTGCGAAATCGAATGCCCGAAGCACGGTGCGATGTTCTCTCTTCTCACAGGCGAGCCACAGACGCTTCCTGCCACCCAACCCGTGGATGTGTTCGACGTCTCTGTCGTCGATGACGACGTATGTGTGAGCGCACGATGAGCGTCCTTTCGGTTTCGGGATTGCACGCCACGGTCGGCGACACCGAAATTCTGCGGGGCCTCTCGGTAGAAGTGAGATCGGGTGAAGTGCACGCCATCATGGGGCCAAATGGTTCCGGCAAGAGCACACTTAGTCACACCCTTATGGGCCGCACCGATTACACCGTCACGAGTGGTTCCGTGCAGGTCGACGGCGAAGAACTCTTGGGGCTGCCTACATTTGAGCGCGCTACCAAAGGCTTGTTCCTCGCGATGCAATACCCAGTTGAAGTGCCGGGCGTTCCGATGGCTGCACTCATTAGCGCATCTCTGAGAAGTCGTGGGGTGGATACCGTTGATCTTGACTCGCGCATTGCTACAGAAGCCGATCGACTTCATGTGCGTGACGAGTTCTTGTTGCGCGGCGTCAACGACGAGTTTTCCGGCGGCGAAAAGAAGCGCATCGAGACATTGCAACTCGCTCTCTTGCGACCGAAGTTCGCGATCCTCGACGAAATCGACTCCGGGCTCGACGTCGACGCGCTGCGGGATGTCTCGCGGCGCGTCGAAGCGATGACAAAGGAGCAAAACCTTGGAGTCGTCGCTATTACGCACTATGCGCGTCTACTCACGGAGCTGCGTCCAGATCATGTGCACGTGATGATGGCAGGCCGCATAGTCGCGAGTGGCGGGCCTGAGCTTGCTGACGAGCTCGAGGCATCGGGCTATGAGGGCGTCGCCGCGAGGTTGGGTGTCGCCGAACTAGCGATAGAGAAACAAGAATCTTCGAAGGTTGCATTCGACCGCGGAAAAACCGAGAGTCTTGCCGATGTCTTGAAGGCTGCCGGCTCTAAAGCAGACGATCCGTTCGCCGATCCGTTGGCCTAGTCGGGTTGGCTCGAGTCGGATGGTTCTAGATAGTAGGACCGAGTGCGCCAGCCAAGCGCAGTTCAGTGATTCGTTCATCTGAGTACTCAAGTACGTCACGAAGAACTGCCTCAGTGTGCTGCCCGACCGTCGGCGCGCGTTCGGGTATCCCGAGGTCTTCGCCTGTGAGTTTCACCGGGAACGGAAGCTGATCAGCGTCGAGTAGCGAAGCTGGCATCCAAGGAAGTCTGTGCTGGAATTGTGCGTCTTGCGCAATTGTCTTGGTGGTGTTTACCGGAGCGATCGGCGTGTTGACACGGTTGCCAAACTCAAGCCACTCGGCGGATGACTTCGACTTGAAAATTGTGCGTAGTTCACTTTGGAGTGCTCTGTTTCCGCGTGCGTGATCGGCGAACTTGCTGCCTGGATTGGCTTCGAACAATTCGGGGCGATCGATGCCTATACAGAAGTTCTTCCAGAATGCTTGCTCGCTAGCCATGAACAGGACATGGCCATCTGCAGATTCATACATCTGATATCGGACGCCTTCTTTCATTCCGGCCGTTCCAGCGGCGCGGCGCACGAAGTCATCCGACTTGTTGCCAGTGACTTCGGTTTCGGGTCTCAGGTAGGCCTGTTCTGATTCGATTCGGTACCAGTCGAAGTATGCAGCAGCGTCGCTCTGAGCGATCTCCATGTGACATGGCTCGCCGGTCGTACGTGCGCGGATGACGGCAGCAAGTATTCCGAGAGCGCCGAATACAGGGCCAGCGTGAATGCCAATAGAGGAGTGTTCTGGGATGTAGCAGAAGCCTTCGTCGTCGTAGGCAGCCTGGACTTGACCCGCCCATGTGTCGTACGCGATGCCGTGACTCGGCATCTCGCTGTACGGGCCTGTTGCGCCATAACCAGAAATCGTGCAGAAAACGATGCGCGGGTTGACAGCAGTTAGATCTTCGAATCCGAGGCCACGTTTAGCGAGTGCGCCCGGCCGCATTGCTTCTACGACGACGTCGGCGCTCCTCACTAGATCCTTATAAATAGCGGCGCCTTCTGGCGTTCGAATGTCGAGTACGACACTCTTTTTCCCGCGATGGATATGCAGGTGGAGCAAGGAATTGCCGTTGCCTTCACGGGGACCTGTTTCCGCTCCAGGAGGCCCGATAATGGGCCATGTCATCTCGCGGATGTAGTCGCCTGTCGGCGGCTCGACCTTGATGACCTCGGCCCCGAGGTCGGCTAGGTGTGTCGTGATTGCCCCTGGTCCGAGTAGAGCGCTCTCAATGATTCTCACTCCGGCTAACAACGGATGTCCTGGCACCTACGGCTCCTCGCGTGAATTTGCTGGGACGTTAACGATGCGAACGTAGCTTGTCGAAATGGCGAAGCCGATACTTGAGGGGACGCGAGTTGCACTGTGGGCGCCGCGCGACAGGGATCGCGATGAGTTCCTCGCTGCGGTCTGCGCTAGTCGTGAGCTGCATGGCGACTGGGTGTTCCCACCATTCGATGCACAGACATTCAGAGAATTTCTGAGAAGGGCGAAAGAAGCAGATCGAACAACTCTGCTAGCCCGTGCTGAGGGCGACAGGCGATTGGTCGGAGTCGTGAATATCAGCAATATCGTCGGCGGCGCCTTTTCGAATGCCACGCTCGGCTACTACGGGTTTAGCGGCGGTGTTGGCGATGGCCGCATGACTGACGCAGTGCGTTTAGCGACTAGCTACTGCTTCGTGGAACTCCGATTGCATCGAGTCGAAGCAAATATTCAGCCAGGAAACGTTCCTTCGCGACGGCTAATCGAGCACCTCGGATTTCGTCACGAGGGGTTTTCTCCAAAAATGTTGCGTGTCGGCGGCGAGTGGAGAGACCACGACCGGTTCGCGATTACTGTCGAAGGCTGGATGCCAATGCGGCGACAAACCGATTTCTAGCCTTTTATGGAATAGTTGTCGGTTCGGCGACGGTCGTTGGTGGAAACGTCGTCCCTGGGGTCGATGACGATGTGGTTGGTGCCACCGTCGTTGATGATGTTGTTGTCGGCGCGGTAATTGGAGTCAATGTTGTCGATGTCGGGATCGTCGTTGTCGTCGAACCAGAGGGACTTTGTCCTCCGCTTGTCGGCGCAGCCTGCTTACCGATTACGTAGACAGGATCGCCACGAGTGACGAGCGTCTGGAAATACTCGGCTATGTGCATCGGGATGCGTGCACAACCATGTGAAGCCGGCGTTGTCGGTACGGATTCGGATCCATGCACGGCGATCGCTTCGTTGAAGTACATCGGGTTGTAGATCATCCCTAGCTTGACCTTGTGCCAACCGACGCTGCCGAACGTGAACGCAAACTTGCCTGGTGGCGTGACCGCGTATTGGCACCCATCGTTGCCTCCACAAAAGTACCGACCGTTGCCGGTAGAGGTAGTCGTGATGAGAACGACGAGATGGTTGTTGTAGAGGATAAGAACCTGACGGTCGAGGTCGATTTCGACGCGTTTGGCTTCCCTGTCTGGTCCGGCTAGCGGCGCGGGGTACTTGAAGGCCATTAGGACGAGTCTTTCCGCGATGCCTATTCGGCCACGGCGTTCTAGTCCCATGAGTTTCTCGAGTGCTTCGACTGCGCCACGGGTAGCGCTGTCGAACTTGCCATCTACTTTGCCTGGATCGAATTGAAGTGAACGAAGGCGTTGTTCGAAGGCGAGCACATCATCTCCGCTAGAGCCCTGAGCAAGCCCTGGTTCTTTCACCTCAGGGAGCAACAGAGATGGAGGGTCAGGCATCACCGGCAACGCTGTCGTTGTAGTAGTGGGTGCCTGCGTGGAAGTCGTGGTGGCGACGAGCGTCGTCGTTGACTGTTCTTCCACGGTCGGATCTACAAGGGTTGCTGCAGCATCGTGGTTGTCGACGGTGAGCACAAGGCGTGTAACCACAGTGCCAAGGCAGACGGCGAGCAACGCGGTGACGATGGCGATTCTGGTCTTCTTGCGTGAACGCAGGAGCGCTAGGCGACGGGTACGGCGATCTGTTGTGGAAGGGAGGAGATCTGAGATGGGCGTGAGGCTACAGACTAAAAGGGGCTAGCTAACGGTAGTAGCGGCCTGTTCTGCCTCGATTAGCGCTCGAAGTTCGTCGTCGACGCGAAGTGCTGCGATGCGTAGGTCGAGCAGCAGGTCTAGGACCTCTGTCCCAGAAAAAAGATCGCGACTACCGAATCGTTCGAGTGCTTCGTCGATCAGTTTTACGAACTCGTCTGACTGCATGCGCCCTCCCTTGGTTGGCTAGCTATAACCATACCTAACCATCGGACATTTGTCCCTTTTAGTTTTGGTACTTCGTGCATGATTTCTACGTGCTTGATGAATAGGACAGACGACCTATGCGGGCTAGATGGAACTGTCGCCCGCCTCGTCGAGGCCTTGCTGCAACGTGTTCCATGCGAGGGTCGCGCACTTGATGCGCACGGGGAACTTGACGACTCCCTGCAGCGCCTCGAGATCTCCGAGCCGGACACCCTCGAGGTCGGCTGCAAGGTCAGACCCGTCGCCTTCGCCTTCGAGTTTGTGCTCATGGATTGACATAAGAGCCTTGAACGCTCGGATCAGTTGGCGGGCTCCGTCGACCGTCTTGCCTTTGACTGCAGCACTCATCATTGAGGTAGATGCCTGGCTGATCGAACAGCCTTGTCCCTCTATCTTTATGTCTCGCACAGTGTCTGTAGCGGAGTCAATCTCGAGGTATACGGCGACTTCGTCGCCACACAGAGGGTTGAAGCCCTCGGTCTTTGTTGCGGGTGGAACAGGGAGTTCGCCACGATTCCGCGGCGAACGGTAGTGATCGAGAATTACTTCGCGATAAAGGTCTTCGAGGTTCGAGCTCACAATCAGATCCTAAAGAAATCTTCGGCTTTGGCGAGTGCTTCTATGAGGGTATCGACTTCGGATTCTGTGTTGTAAATGTAGAGGCTCGCTCGGCTGGTAGCGGGGACGCCGATATGGCGCATCAGGGGTTTGGCGCAGTGGTGCCCAGCGCGCACGCAAACTGCGCGCTCGTCTAGTACCTGGCTTATGTCGTGGGCATGAATTCCGTCGAAGAGGAACGAGATTGCGCCCCCACGGATTGAGGCATCCTGCGGGCCGTAGATGGTCATCGTCGGGAAGTTTTGAATGAGTGCGTCTAGCGCGTAGCGGGTGAGTCGCTCTTCGTGGTCCCTAACGTCGGCCATGCCAAGGTTGGCGAGATAGTCGATCGCTGCACCCCAACCAATCGCTTCAACGATTGCTGGCGTGCCAGCCTCGAACTTCCATGGAAGATCATTTGTTGTGAATCCATCTTGGCGCACATCGCGAATCATTTCGCCACCACCAAGAAACGGTGGCATGCCTTCGAGAAGTTCGGCACGAGCCCACAACCCTCCGATACCTGACGGTCCGAGCATCTTGTGGGCGGAAAAAGCAACAAAGTCAGCATCCCATGCTCGCACGTCGGTAGCTAGGTGTGGTACGTATTGGCACGCATCGACAAGTATGAGCGCATCATGGTCGTGCGCGGCATCGGCTAGTGGGCGGATCTCGTTGATCGTCCCGAGCACGTTGCTCATCGCGCTAATCGCGAGCAATCGTGCTCCAGATAAAAGTTCATCGAGGTTCGTTAGATCGAGCCTGAAGTCGTCTGTGATGCCGATCCACCGCAACTCAATGCCGCGCTCTTCGGCGAGCATGTGCCACGGCACGATGTTGGCGTGATGCTCCATAAGGCTGAGCACTACGACATCGCCTTGCTTCAGGTTCGCTCTGCCCCATGAGTATGCGACGAGGTTGATCGCCTCTGTCGCGTTACGGACGAACACAACTTCGGATGCCGAACGCGCATTTATGAAACGTGCGACCTTCGCGCGGCTGGCCTCGAATGCTGCCGTAGTTTCTTCTGCCGTTTGGTAAACCCCACGGTGGACATTGGCGTAGGAGGTGCGATAGGCGGCGTCCATCGCTTGCAGCACCGACTCGGGTTTTTGCGAAGAGGCAGCTGAATCCAAGTACACGATTTCTTGGCCGTGGATCTGACGCGTAAGCGCAGGGAAGTCGAGGCGGATTTTGTCAACATCTAAGGCCATCAGACTCACCCGACTTTCGATTGGTACACGCCAAAGCCATTTGCCTCTACGGTTCGTGCAAGTTCGGGTCCGCCGGTCTCGACGACATGACCGTCTACTAGCACGTGGACAACATCGGGAGCGAGGTGGTCGAGGATTCGGTGGTAGTGCGTGATGAGCAAGATTCCAAGTTCTGGGCGTTCGGATCGAATCGTGGAAATACCGTCGGCGACGGACTTGAGGGCATCGATGTCGAGACCACTGTCAGTTTCGTCGAGTACAGCGAACTCTGGTTGTAGCAACGCCATCTGCAGCAGTTCATTGCGTTTGCGTTCGCCACCGGAAAAGCCCTCGTTCAGGTAGCGATCGAGGAAGCGCTGGTCCATTCCGAGTTTCTTCGTCCAAGCCATTGTTTCGAGGCGCACTTCGAGTACCGAAAAGTTTTCGATGCCTTTGCGGCTGCTCATGGCTTGGCGCAAGAAGTTGAACACGGAGACTCCGGGAATCTCCTCTGGGTGCTGGAATCCTAAAAAGAGGCCGCGGGCTGCCCTCTCGTCTGGTGGGAGGTGAGTGATGTCTTCGCCAAGAAACTCAATGGTGCCCGAAGTGACGGTGTATGCGGGGTTGCCTAGCAAGACGTTGGCGAGCGTGGATTTCCCAGAGCCGTTCGGACCCATCAGGGCGTGTAATTCACCTGCTGGGATTTCTAGTGAAACGCCACGCAAGATTTCTCGCCCATCTACCGACGCGTGAAGATTGTCGACGCTGAGAGCGTAAATAGCCTGGTCAGAGGTGTTCACGGCACCAATACTAATTCCACTATCCGCGTAGTGAAAATCCAAGATCAGGTTCTCAGTTCAAGTATTCCGGTCCCCGAAGTGCATGTCCCGATGATCGCAGCTTCATGCCCAGAGGAGCGCAGAGACGCTACGGCGGCGAGTGCAGCGTCTGGGTCGGCACCAAATACGAGTCCGCCGCTCGTCTGGGCGTCTGCGAGCAACAAGACCGTGAGATCAGACACATCTGTAGCTACCTGCAGACGGTCTCGCACGTGGGCGAGATTGCGTTTTGAACCACCAGGAATGGTTCCGGCTTCGGCGAGTCTGTGCGCGCCGTCGATGATGGGGATTTGCGAAGTAGCGAGCGTGACGTCGACGTGGGACTCAAGGGCCATTCGACCAAGGTGGCCAAGGAGTCCGAAACCAGTCACATCGGTTGCGCCCTTCGCCCCCGCAGCGATCGCAACTTTGGCTGCTTCAGCGTTGCTCTGGGTCATAGAGCTGATGGCGGCTGCCTCGACTGGTTCGGGGCACATCCCTCGCTTGATTGCCGTTGTGATTACTCCAATTCCGAGGGGCTTCGTTAGCACGAGGGCATCGCCGTCGCGAAGGCCCGTGTTCGTGAGCATTAGAGCAGGATCGACCTCGCCGACAACTGCCATGCCGTACTTCGGTTGGGGGTCATCGACGGTGTGGCCACCTGCGACGACGAAGCCGTTGGCAGCAGCGGCATCACTTCCACCTGCAAGGACATCGCCGAGCAACTCGTTCGAAAGCTCTTCTGTGTTCCACGCAACGAGGTTGATGCCTAGCAATGGCCGCCCGCCCATCGCGTAGATATCGCTTACGGAATTTGTGGCTGCGATATGACCCCATGTGCGAGCGTCATCGACTACTGGCGTGATGAAGTCGGCGGTCAATATAAGAGCGCGCGAATCGTCGAGCCGCCAGACAGCGGCATCGTCTCCGGTGAGTGGACCAACGAGCAGGTCGGGGTGGGGTGTGGGGGATAAGCGACGCAGAACCTGCGTCAACTCGCCTGGGGCGAGCTTGCATGCTCAACCAGCGCCGTGGCTGAACTGAGTGAGGCGCGGCTTTAGCGCGTCTTGTTCGCTCATGTGAATCACCCCCTGGTTCGAATCGCGTGTCGCTTACACAACTGTTCGACGACGATACCGGCGGTTTACCAGCCGCGAGCGACCCATTCGTCGATGTGGGGGCGTTCGGTTGCGATCGTGGTGTCGAGGCCATGGCCGGGCATTACTAGCGTTTCGGGGGCAAGCGTGAACAGATGGCGATCAATTGATTCGATGATCGTCGAGAAGTTGCCTAACGGGTGGTTGTTGGTGTTGCCAGGTCCGCCAGGAAAAAGCGTGTCGCCTGTAAACAACACTGGGTGGCCTTCAAGGAGAAACGAAGTGCTTCCTGGCGTGTGACCTGGATTATGAATCGTGCGAAGGCGCAAATCGCCGACCTCGATGATGTCGTCGGCCTCGATAATGAAGTCGTAGCTGTCGAGCATTTCGGCATCGGCAGCAGCAATGCCGACGTCGATTCCTGCGTCCCTCGCCGCTTCGACTGCCTGAATGTGGTCCCAGTGTCCGTGCGTGGTCAGAACCTGCCGCACGTTCAACTGCGTGCAGAGCGGTATTAGTAGCTCATGCTCGTTGGCGGCGTCGATAAGGGTCGCGGCACCGGTGTTCTTGCACCGCAAGAGGAAAGCATTGTTTTCGAACGGTCCGACCACAACCTTGTCTATCCGGACACCAGCAGTTTCGTAGTGGGCAGGTCTGTATTTCACATTGTCCACGGTAGTTGGCGGCGAAGGCAATTGGTCAAGTACGGTGACAACTCCAACGCGAAGCTGCGTCGAGCACACTGATTTTCGGACACCGATTTAGGAGCAATCTGATGAACTTTGCATTCTCTGAGGACCAGGCCGAACTACGCCGCACCGTGCGCGCGTTCCTTGAGGCCAAGTCGCCGTCAGCCGAGGTCCGTCAGCTCATGGACACGACCGATGGCTACGACCCCGCAGTCTGGAATCAGATGGGCGCCGAGATGGGCCTACAAGGGCTCCACATCCCCGAGGAGTACGGCGGACAAGGTTTCAGTTTCGTCGAACTCGCGATTGTCCTCGAAGAGATGGGCCGCGTGTTGCTCTGCGCTCCGTTCTTCTCGACCGTCGTGCTCGCAGCCAACGCGATCTTGAACGTAGGCTCCGATGCCGACAAGAAGGCTTTGCTTCCAGGTATTGCTAGCGGCGAGACCAAAGCGACGCTTGCGTTCACCGAACCGAACGGTAAGTGGGACGCGTCCGGCATTGAGATGCAAGCAACGTCAGACAACGGCAACTGGACGCTTAGTGGCGAAAAGATGTTCGTAGTCGACGGTCACGTCGCAGACGTCATAGTCGTTGTAGCTCGTACTGCTGGTAGCTCAGGTACCGATGGCATTTCATTCTTCGCAGTTGATGGCAACGCAGCTGGCCTCACACGCACTGCTCTTGCCACGATGGACCAGACTCGTAAGCAAGCGCGCCTCGAGTTCTCAAACGTCGTTGCGACTCCGCTCGGCGATGCAGGCCAGGGTTGGGCTGCGCTGTCTAAGACCCTCGACCAGGCTGCCGTCGCTATTGCAAACGAAGGTGTTGGTGGAGCGCAGTTCGTGCTTGACATGTCAGTTGAGTACGCAAAGGTACGGGTGCAGTTCGGTCGTCCGATCGGTTCGTTCCAGGCGATCAAGCACAAATGTGCAGACATGCTGCTCGAGGTTGAGTCAGGCAAGTCGGCTGCGTACTACGCGGCATGGGCAGCAGCCGAAGACAACGAAGAACTTCCAGTGGTCGCTGCGCTTGCAAAGGCTTACGTGAGCGACGCTTACTTCCACTGTGCTGCAGAGAACATTCAGATTCACGGTGGTATCGGTTTCACATGGGAGCACGACGCGCACCTCTACTTCAAACGTGCAAAGAGTTCTGAGATATTCCTCGGTGATGCCACCTACCACCGTGAGCTTCTCGCACAGCGCATCGGGATCTAAGCACTAGGCAGAACTGTTGGTAGCAGTCGCCACCTTCATAGCTCTAGCGGTCGGGTGCGTAATAGCAGCGGTCGTCGTCTTGCGCGAAGCCTCAAAGATGGTCGAGTCGCCACCGCCGCCATCTTTCTCGATGGACGAAGCGTATGAGTGGGTCGTCGAGAATCTGCCTGACATCGTGGCCGCTACGTTGACGCCAGAAGACGTGAGGAACATCCTCAAAGCGCAAATCGAGTACTTCGAGAGTCGCGGTGTCGCTCAGAACGGATCGGAAAAAACTGGTGCAGGCGACGGTGTCGTGAGCGCACCTGAGACAGTCGACTACATCATCGAGCGTTGCAAGGCAACAGGGGACGAGTTCTTACCTGAGCAGATCTATCCCGTGATCGAAGTGCAACTTGATTATTTGCGTGCAATCGGGGCCGTCGGCCCTGTTATCGGCGACGAATCGGATGAGTAATATTCGCCGCGTGTCGATGTCGATTGAGCGAGCGTCCAAGCGCCGTTTTTGTATGGCAATCGTCGCTTTCGGCCTCGCTGGCTCATCGCTTCTTGGGATTGGCCCGATGACGATGGCTGAGGGACGAACTTCCCTCGCTCCGAGTCAGGAAGCAACCGAACAGTTCAAAGGCACCTTGCGGTACAAGAACCCTGCAACCGGTGACAAGGACCCGATAGCTGGCGCTGATATCGCGGCTGCCGACGCTGTTGGCAATGTCGTAGGTAACGCCACGACTGCAGAAGACGGCACATGGACAATGAGCGTGCCAGGGCCAGGTACATACACCGTCACCCTCGATGTTGATTCGTTGCCGAACGGTGTGGGAGTCAGCAAAGACGGAGCTGAGGAACTGACGAAGGTCTTGGTTTCTGGTCAGAGCGCATTTCTACTGTTCCCGCTCGGGCCTCGGGCGCGCAATGCCACCGACTCAATCGGCGAGCGTGCGGCTCGATTGTTCGCAGAAGGGCTCAATTTCGGGCTTATCATTGCGATTTGCGCTGTCGGGCTGTCTTTGATTTTCGGAACTACCGGCCTCACGAACTTTGGCCACGGCGAACTAGTTACGTTCGGCGCACTCATTGCTTTTTTCTTCAACGTCACGCTTGGGTTGCATTTGTTGATCGCTGCTCCACTGGCCATCATCTGTGGCGGTTTGTTTGGCGGGCTACTAGATCTCGGACTTTGGCGGCAGTTGAGAAAGCGTGGTACTAGTCTCGTTTCGGCCATGATCGTGTCAATCGGTTTGGCACTAGTGCTGCGCAACATCTTTCTGTTCCAGTTCGGCGGGTTCAACCGCAAGTTTGCGCAATACCAGGTTCAGCCCGATGGCCTTGGGATTGGCCCAGTCACGATCAGCCCCAAAGACCTCTGGTCGATGGGCATCGCGATCGCCGTCCTCGTCGGTGTCGCACTGATGTTGCAGCTAACTCGAATCGGCAAAGCGATGCGCGCTGTCTCTGACAACCGCGACCTTGCAGAAGCTTCCGGAATCAACGTTGAGCGCGTAGTGCTAATGGTCTGGTGCCTCGGTGGAGCGCTGAGCGCATTAGGCGGAATCTTGCTGGCTGTCGACGAGGACCTGACCTTCGACATGGGGTACCGACTCTTGCTACTCATGTTTGCTGGCGTGACTCTCGGCGGACTTGGTACGGCCTACGGGGCGCTAATCGGTTCGTTGGTGGTCGGCGAGTTCATTTTGTTGTCGACACTCGTAATTAAGCCGGAGTTGAAAACGGTCGGCGCTTTAGTCGTTCTGATCGTCGTGCTGCTTGTTCGACCTCAAGGCATTCTCGGAACCAAAGAACGGGTCGGGTAGCGACGTGGATTACGAACTAATTATGCGGACGTCGCTCGAAGCGCCATTCGGTGTCGACGCTGTCATCTATGCACTCGCGGCAATCGGAATCAACCTGCAGTTCGGCTACACAGGACTACTAAATTTCGGCCAGGTTGGATTCATGGCCGTCGGTGCATACTCCGTCGGAATCAGCGTCAACTACTACCACTGGCCCTGGTGGGTAGGCGTTGGACTCGGCTTGGCTCTCAGCGTTGTTCTGGCGCTCTTACTCGGTATCCCGACGTTGCGACTTCGCGCGGATTACCTGGCAATTGTCACGATCGCTTCGGGGGAGATCATCAGGCTCATCATGCGCGCAGCAGTGCTCGCGGATTTCAGCGGAGGTTCAGCAGGACTCCCCGGGAACTATCGCGATCCTTTCTTCGCCTTGAGCCCATTTGATCGTGGTGCTGAGTATGGGTTCTGGATCGACTGGTCTGGAGAAAACTTCTGGGTGATGATCGTTGGGTGGTCACTCGTCGCGATCTTCAGCTTCGGGATGTTTCAACTCATGCGGAGTCCATGGGGCCGAATCCTCAAGGCGATACGCGAGGACGAAGATGCTGTGCGATCGCTTGGCAAGAACGTCTACTGGTACAAGATGCAATCGCTAATTATCGGCGGTCTCATCGGCTGTTTTGCAGGTTTCGCGTTTGCATACGGCAAAGGCTCGGTGCAGCCAGATAACTATTCGACCTCTGTCACCTTTTTTGCATATGCAGCGCTCATCCTCGGGGGCACAGCGCGAATTTGGGGACCGATCGTCGGATCGATGATCTTTTGGTTCATCATCACATTCTCCGACCAAATGCTCCGCGGCCTAGTGGCAGAAGACTTGATCTCTTCCGACTTGCTTAGCGGTACACAGATCGGCGTAGTGCGCTTCATCATCGTCGGTCTCGGTCTCATGTTGCTCGTGATCTTCCGACCCCAGGGCATCTTCGGCGACAAGAAAGAACTGGCTCTCGATGCCCATTAACAGCGATATACGCGCCGTGCGGGGTTTACCTGGCGTAGCGCCGACCCCTGGCGTGGCGAAACCTAACCCGATCCTCGCAATCGAGGGTGTTGTTCGGCACTTCGGTGGGATCACAGCGGTCGACGTTGAGCATCTAGAAATCCAGAGCAATGCAATTACAGCCCTAATCGGCCCTAACGGTGCTGGCAAGACAACCTTGTTCAACTTGCTCACAGGTTTCGATCAACCAGACGCTGGCCGATGGACGTTCGACGACCAACCGATACACGGGATGCCCGCATATCGGGTCGCGCGTCTCGGGATGGTTCGGACATTCCAGCTAACAAAAGCTCTCTCGAAGCTCAGCGTCCTCGACAACATGAAGCTCGGTGCCAAAAACCAGAGCGGTGAGCGCTTCTTCGAGGCGCTAGCACCATGGAGATGGAAAAGTGGCGATCGCTCAATCGAGACGAGAGCTGACGGTTTGCTCGAAAGATTCAATCTCGGCCATATGCGCGACGAACTTGCAGGCACGATGTCGGGTGGTCAACGAAAACTGTTAGAGATGGCGCGCGCGCTCATGTCAGAACCACGGCTCATCATGCTCGATGAGCCGATGGCCGGTGTGAACCCGGCGTTGACGCAATCATTGCTTGGCCACATCAAGGCACTCGCCGACGACGGACTCACTGTCGTGTTCGTCGAACACGACATGGATGTCGTCCGCGATATCTCCGACTGGGTTGTTGTCATGTCGGAAGGTCGGTTGATTGCTGAAGGGCCGCATGACTCGATCGGGCGTAACCAGACTGTGATCGATGCATACCTCGGTACTCGCCACGGCGACTCAAGTACCTCTGGGGTAACCGAATGACGCAACCGAAGGTATTGATCGAATCGATTACGGCTGGCTACTTGCCCGGGATCGATATTCTGACCGGCGCCAATCTCGAAGTCGCTGCCGGTGAACTCGTCGGAATCATCGGCCCAAACGGTGCTGGCAAGAGCACGATGCTAAAGGCGCTCGTAGGACTCGTACCCGTGCGGTCCGGCAATGTATTCCTCGACGGCGCTGACATCACAGGGTTGAAAGCCCACGACTTGGTCTCGCGGGGTATCGGTTACGTACCACAGAACAACAACGTGTTCCCCCGACTGAGTGTCGAAGAGAACTTGGAGATGGGCGTCTACCTGAGTCCGAAGCGTTTCGCTGAGCGTTGCGAAGTTGTCGTGGATCTGTTTCCGCGCCTCGGAGAACGGCGCAAGCAACGCGCCGGGTCTCTCTCAGGCGGCGAACGCCAGATGGTTGCTATGGGGCGTGCGCTAATGGCCGACCCAGCTGTGCTGCTGCTTGACGAGCCGTCGGCAGGCCTGTCGCCGCTAAATCAGGACCTCGTGTTTGAGCGCACAAAGGCGATCAACTCGACAGGCGTCTCGATAATCATGGTCGAACAGAACGCCAATGCATGCTTACAGATTTGTGATCGTGCGTACGTGCTCGACCAGGGCCGCAATGCTTACACGGGTACGGGAGCCGAATTGTTGGTCGACCCGAAGGTAATCGAGCTGTACCTGGGAACTCTCGCTAGAAATTAGCGATCTGAGCGCGAAAAGGGCCCGCCCCGAAGGGCGGGCCCGAATCACTTTGTCGCTAGATCTTTAGATCTTTGCGAACTTGAACACTGTGAGAGAGTCGTCGATTGAGTTCGACCCTTCACCGTAACGCAGGATCATGAAGCTTGCCTCTGTCGGCTCTCCGGCAGGACCGAACGATTGCGGTCCCGAGGGGCCGTCATAGTCGATGTCGGTGCCGTCAGCGACAAGCGCTTTGCAGTCTGCGTATGTCGTGCAAACTGTTCCGCCACGTGTAACACCGTTGATGTGCGCTGCAACCTGAGCTGCATCGTCTGAGCCAGCGACCTCTGCTGCGAGCGCCATGATGATGACAGCGTCGTAGGTCTCAGGTGCGTAGCTGAAGTCGATGAGTTCTGGGTCAACCTCAAGCAAGCGAGCCTTGAAGTCTTCACCTGTCTCAGCTGCAGGCAGTGTGCCAGCAATGCCTGACAGTACGCCAGGGTCCGCGAACTCTTCGCCAAGAGCGTTACCGATGTTGCCGTCGACGAGGTAGATCTTCTTCGTGTCTGCTGTGACACCCTTGTCGAACAACGTGGTGAGGATCTTGCTGGTCTCAGCGAAACCGATGATCACGATGGCGTCAGCGTCGGCCGCAACGACCTCGTCTACCTCAGCATCGAATGTCGTCGCGTTCGGGTCGTAGGTGATGCTTGCAAGTACTTCGCCACCTGCTGCTGTGAACGGCTCCGATGTGTACTTGAGGAGGCCCTCGCCGTACGGGTCCTGCAACGCCATGATGGCTGCAGTCTCGTTGCCTTCTTCGTGCATGAGGTCAGAGAGAACTCGTCCCTGCAACACGTCCGAAGGCGCAGTGCGGAAGTACAGGTCGTCGTCTGCGTATTCCGTGAAGTCTGGCGAAGTGTTAGCAGGCGAGAAGTGAATCTTGCATGCGCCAGTGATGGCATCGATCACAGTCATCGACACGCCAGAGCTAGCAGCTCCGAGGACAGCGTCAGCGCCTGCCTCGATGTGGCCATTGACCGTCTGGGTCGCCGTGTCTGTGCTGGTGTCACCTGAGTCTCCACCGAGGAGCTCAAGGTCTGCACCAAGAACACCGCCAGCAGCGTTGACATCATTAGCAGCCAACTGTGCGCCAGCGAACTCGGGTGGGCCGAGGAATGCGAGTGAGCCGGTCTCCGGAAGGAGTTCACCGATCACAAGTTTGCCGTCTGCTGTGCCTGTGCACGTCGGTGCTGCTTCTACTACGTCTTCGGCAGGTGGTGCGGTTGTGATTGCAGCTGATGTGTCTGCTGGTTCTTTCTCGTCATCGCCACAAGCTGCGGCGAAGACCGCTACTACGGATGCGGTCGCAAGCAAACGCGACCACTTTGAATTGGTCATTGGGCCCCCTGGTAGGTAACTGATTATCAGGAAGGCAACCTAACGCGTGTTTGGAGGCTATGCAGGGGAAACTCTGCGCCGTTTTACGACATTTTGGGTGAAATCACCCAGATATTCTGCTGTTTGAGCCTGCGGGATTCGTCCATGCGGTCTCGCCGAGGGCTTCGCGCGCGCCTTTGCTACGAGATTCAAATGCGACGTCGCTCAATGCCGGGGTGCTCGGCAGACTTCGCGGGTCTGCTGGAAGTCCGGTTAGATCTACCCAGCTAGTGCAACCACCGTAGTTATCGCGCCACGGTATGGTGAGAGGCTCGTCGAGACGGTGAGCGCGCATGAGCAGCACCCAGAGCGGGTCGCGTGACTTCCACTTGAGTCGTTGCTGTGCGTACTCGTCTGTCCAGATTGCCTTGCCCGAAAGCGCATCGAGTTCGTTCACTTCGCTGATTGTTGCGTGCGAGACAATCTCTACCCAGCCAAGAATTCTGATTGGCTGGCCCACCGGCGAGCTTTCAGAGATGTCTACCCAATGGCGGTAAGCCGTAGTGAGTAGCTCCGGTCGCTGATGCTCGGCCGTGGGGTAAAGCCACGCAGTTTGGTTAGCAATTCCGAAATGTCGGCCATCTTCTTTTAGTCCGCCCTTGCGCAGGTCGATGACCTGCTCGCCGGCTAACAAGGCATGGACGATCACGGCCCATTCTTTGAGCGCTGGAATCCGAACTTGTGGAGTCATATGGGCTAAGGATACGCGCTAGGTGTGTAGCAGCAATTCACGAACAATGCAACGAGAGGCTTCGGTGGAAGAACTAACAAGCGACGGACTCAAGCTTGCAGCGCACTTCGCTCGTCCGTCCGGCAACGCTGCAGTCAACGCCGTTGTCCTCTTAGCAGGATTCCCGCGGGGCACTGGAGGCGCTGAGAACTCGGGGAGCACCTACCCGCAGCTTGCTGATCAACTCAGCGCCGACGCAAGCTGCGCTGCTCTCAGCTTCAATTATCGCGGCACAGGAGAAAGCGAAGGGGATTTCTTTGTAGGTGGTTGGCTTGCCGACATCCGAGTCGCCGTTGACTCGCTGGCCGTTCGCGCAGATATTTCTTCGATTTATCTCGCAGGATTCAGGCTCGGCGGGACACTCGCTCTGATTGCCGCCTCTAATGACGAGCGTGTTAGGGGAGTTGCGACATTCGCTGCGCCCGCGACGTTGCGGACCTGGGTGAAGGACCCCACGTGGTTTCTTAGCTACGCCAGACGAGTCGGAACTCTCCGCGACCCGCGTTTTCCGCAAGATCCCGAAGCCTGGGTGCAGGCAATAGCGAATCTCGATCCGATCGCGGCAGCTGCCCGAATTTCGCCGCGACCCTTGTTGATAGCGCACGGTACGAGCGACGACGTCGTGCCCGTAGATGATGCCCGCCGACTTGCTGCTGCTGCGCCAGGTCGGCGCACCGAGTTGCGTTACATAATGAACGGCGGGCACAGATTGCGCCACGATCCGAGAGCGGTGGCACTACTCGAAGGGTGGCTTAGCCGCTCGTAAGTACATCTTGAAGCGTCGTGCGCAAATCGATGGTCGGACACCAACCTGTGCGTGCCTTGATCTTAGAGTTATCGCCAATGAGTATTGGAGTGTCGACCTTGCGGACAAGGTCTGAGTCTTGTTCGAGCGAGAGATCGGCGCCAGACAGCGAAACCAGCATGTTTGCGATTTCGAGAACTGATACGCCTACTCCTGTGCAGACGTTATAAATCTCTCCGTTCTCGCCAGATTCTGCGAGTCCGATGTACGCCCGCACCACGTCGCGGACATCGCCGATGTCACGAATGGGGTCGAGGTTGCCAACCATTATCGAATGGCTTCCTTCGCTCACAGCGTTGCGGATGCGCTCGGCGAGCGCAGGGATCAAGAAGTTCGTAGCCTGTCCAGGCCCTGTGTGATTGAAAGGTCGAGCAATCACTACGCGTGTCGCTGAACTTGCTGCAAACTCGACAGCGAGTGTTGTCGCCTCGACTTTGCTTTTGGCATATGGCGATATGGGCATGAGGCGATGGGTCTCGACGATCGGGGTGTCGCCTGGATCGACGCTGCCATATTCCTCGGAACTGCCGACCACCACGACAGCGTGCGCGCCGACTTGCTCAGCTGCCAACAGGACGGCGTGTGTGCCTCCGACGTTGACACGATGCACTACCGCAGGGTCTTCCCAACTCCTACCGACATGTGTTAGAGCAGCTAGGTGGAAAATGAGTTCGGGGGCAGCGCTAGCGAAGCTCTTGTCGACCGAGTGTCGATCTGCGACGTCGAATTCGGCACGGTCGAGCAGCGTGACCTGATGCCCTGCGGCTCGTAGTTGTGCGTCTAAGTGGGTGCCGACGAAACCGCGGCCACCGGTGATTACACAGCGCATCGCTTACTTTCATGTGAAAACGCCGAAGCATAAATCTCGATGTGTGCTTCGACCGTCGCTGCCCATGTGAAACCTTCGGCGCGACGTGGGCCGGCTAGTCGCAGATCTGCGGCCATCTCTGGATCGAGCGCTCGGCAGAGCGCTGCGGCAAGAGCCTCGTCATCGCCCGGAGCGGCCGTGACCGCCGCATCGCCGACGACTTCGTCGAGTGAAGTCCCAGTACTTGTGACTAGAGGTGCGCCACAGGCGAGGGCCTCTAGAGCAGGGAAACCGAAGCCTTCTTGGAATGATGGGTATGCAATCACGGCGGCGCGGCGATAAAGGGCAGCTACCGCATCATCAGAGATTCTTCCGACTCGCGCGATACGAGTAGCGACTCCGCTGGTCTCGATTGCGCTCCGCAGTTGTTCGAGTCCCCAGCCGGTCTTGCCAGCGATGACTAGTTGCAGGTCGGGCATTGTCTTAGAGACTTGGGCGAAGGCTCTCACAAGGCCCGGCGTGTTCTTACGCGGTTCGATGGTCGAGACGAATCCGATAAAGGGTTCGCGAATGCCGTGTCTCGAAAGCAAAAGGCGGTCCGCCTCAATCGTCGCCTCAGGAGAGAAACGCGAATGGTCGACTCCTAAGGGGACTGCTGTGACGGTTCCCTTAGGAGTGAAGAGAGTAGATAGTCGGAGCAGGGTTGCTTCGCTGACGCAGACAAGTGCTGTGGCGCGCTTGGTGCTGCTCCGAATCATGTGGCGAAAGAAAGGCACCTTCTTGCGCTCGTGCCACTCGGGATGGTCAAAAAAAGTCAGGTCGTGGATCGTGACAACGCTCGGAACACTGAGCCGCGCTGGCATCGTGTAGTGGGGACCGTGCCAAATGTCGATGCGGAGTTCTTTTGCAAGTTGAGCGGCCCGCGCCTGTTCCCACAAGATCCGTGTCGGACGAGAATCTGGAACTACTGCCGAAATTTCTGCATTTGGAGCGATCGTCCGCCACCGCCCGCTATCGGACTTTCGAGTTGCGAGAACCAATTCAACTTGAGCGGACGCGCTGAGGCCACGTGCAAGTTCGACTGCATAGACCCCAGCACCAACCGGTTGGGCCGGTACCGCGGAGACATCGAGCAGGACACGCACCAGACGAGGACGTTAGTCAGCTTCGCCCTGAGATCAGGTCTCTGTAGATAGCCGCATGCTCTCTAGCTGTATTGGCCCAGCTCATGCTCGCCATCCGCGGGGGACCCCGCCTCGCAAGGTCACTGCGTAAGCGTGCATCTTCGAGTACGCGCTCGATTGCGTCGTGGGTCCCGAGGACATCATCGGAATCGATGAGAATTCCTGCGTCGCCGACTACCTCCTCGAGGGCATTCCCGCGAGTGACGATCGTCGGGCAACCTCGAGCAAGAGCTTCTGCTGCGGGCAACCCGAAGCCTTCGTAGACCGATGGGATACAGCAGAGTTGCGCTCGACGGTATAGCGCATCTACATCACGCCATGGCAACCGTCCTAGTTGCATTACCCCGGGGTGGTCTAGGCGTCCGATCTTGCCCCAACCAGTCGGACCTACGATCACGAGTTGTAAATCAGGGTGTGAACGCCGCAGAGAATTGAACGCCTCAACGAGAATATTCAGTCGTTTGCGAGGTTCGACCGTTCCGACGGTGAGGAGGAACCGCCCCTCAATGCCGAGAGACGTGACGGCGGCGTCGATTACGTCGTCATCAGCTGGTGGTGCAGGATCACAACCGAGGCGAGCAATGCGTATGCGGGTACCGTCGTAGCCCTCGGCTAGTAGTTCATCGCGCGTGAACTCAGACGGACACAGCACGAGGTCTGCATCCCGGAACGTGAGTTCGAGCCCGCGTTGATGAAATTTTGCCCCGCGTTCGGTAGTCGACTGAGGATGACGAAGCCATGAAACATCGTGAACTGTAACTATGAGTGGACGCGAATCTTTGGGTGGTACGGCGAGGCTCGGGGCATGGATGAGGTCGGCGTCGATTCTGACAGAGGGAAAGCGCAACCGGTGCCATGCTTCGTAGCGAAGTCCGTCGCGTGGCCAACCGATGTCTTGCCATGCGGCGTTGTTGACTATTTCGGCTGGGCGATGCCCCGCCCCGAACGCGATTGGCTCTACATCGTGCGCTGGCAATTCCCTGAGCAATGCCGCGACATAACGCCCGATGCCTCCAGGCACTTTCTGTAGGAGCTGTCCAGCATGAATCGCGACTCGTATCGACATCGTGGGCTAGGTCGCGGCCTGAGGGTCGACCAGCGAGCAGTCATCGACTCGCCCGATAACCAAGTCGAGGCGCTCTGTGTCGTACCGGCGTGGGGGACCGATGAGAGTTTGCTGCAGCAAGTGCTGATTTGAAATCTCGATAGTCGCAAGCTCGGATTCGGCGCAGATCGCGCTTATTTGCTCTGGACTGTTCGCGACCACAAAAAGGATGCGATCGAGCGAGGCCCATTCTCGAGCGAGACCCTTGGCTTCTGAAGCCTCAATTCTCGCGTTGGCAACGGCGACTTCAGCACTGCACCATGCCCGAAGGGGCTGGGGTACTTGTTTGAAGAGCGAGTTGGCATCGCGCACTGCCGGAACGATGACGGCTGCCTTTGGGCCTAGAACCTCGCACGCCTTTTCGATGCCAGCTAAGTGGCCTCGTTGATCAGCTGCATAGCGAACCGGTTTTGTGACGAGCGCGGTAGGTAGGAGCACCCCAGTTGCTAAGGCGACGCACAATCCGATTGCAACCGGACGACCGTAGGACCGATTGCGAAGGAGCGCCGTAAGTAACACTGCAACACCGAACAACAACATGAGCGTCGCGCCGACGAGGTAACGACGCATCACCCATATTTGATCCGGCACAGCATTCGGATGGACGAGGTAGACAATCGACATTGGAGCGATCATTAACGCAGCATTTTTAACGTTCCGCCCAATGGTTGGCACAAGAATCGCGAGAGCGATGCCGATTATGCCTGCGGCCACTACCCCGATGCCGTAGTACCACTGTTGGAACTCGAGCGTAAGTTCCGTGTATCGACGCGTCGGATCTATCGGCAGCCCGTTGAGTTTCTGTAACGCTGCGATTACCGTCTTAGGAGCCTTGTGCACAATGTTCAGCGACGGGCGCCCTAGCCATGCATAAACGGATATCGCGATAAATCCAGATGCGGCGGCGCGCCGGAGAAGTTTGTGACTAAGCCGAGCTTCGCGACCGAATCGTTGCTCTCCTAGTAGAGCCAAATACGAAATTGTCACGATGACGCTGACCAAGACGCCTACCCACATCGCGATGATCCTCGAATCGTGAGTTTGCATGTAGTGACGGTTTCGTAAGGCAAGATCGAGTGCAGCAATGGTTGCGCCCGGAAGAAAACCAGCGACCAGTATCCAAACGACGCGGCGGTCGATGCGGCCATGCCCCGGTGTGCGCCAGCCCGCGATGATGATCGGCCACCCGAGCAGTAGCAACGCTGCATCGAGTCTGATCGTGAGCATCGCACCGAGCGCGAGTCCGATTAGCGAGGCCTCTCGTGCGCTCGGCGGCCGGGTATTCGGAGTCAGCCACAAGACTCCGCTGACGACGAGCAATAGAGGAATCTCGGTGTAGGCGTCGCGAGCTAACGCCGTAAACGGCAATCCAAAACCAAGTGCAGTCATTACGACGAGACTCGCGAGCGGGCTGGTCTTGACTGCGAGCAAGATATACACGCCCAACAGCGCTAAGCCGGCGATCAGAGCAGGCACCACAAACATGAGGGTGTCGCCACCAAGCCAGTTCGCGCCAGCGAGGAGAACGGTAAGGAAGTGATCGCCCTGAAATTGCAGCTTTCCTGAACTCGTTTCGCTCATGCCTTCGGTCTTGGCCACCAATTCGGTGTGAGCGGTGAAAGGCCCGTCTTCGATGTCGACTTCGAGGCTCCCAGTTTCGGAAAGCCACTTTGCGGCATTGATAGTGATTGCTGGGTCGCGGTCGATTGCTAGGTGTTCGCCGTGGTGAACTCCATGGAAAATTCCTGCGAGTAGGACCACAGCCGCTGCTAAGACGGCGCACCACTTGGTCTCTTGTGTTTGAGGTCTGCTGTCGTGCAACATTGGACGCGAAATCCGGAGCATTGCGACCGCTAACGCCACGCTTAGTGCGATAGCGATGGCTGGCTCGAAGAATCCGGCTATCGCCAGAGCCAGGCCCGCGAGTCCGAACGCGATGATGCCGATCAGTGTGTAACGAAAACAACTTGCGAGTATGCGAGGAACGCCGAGTTGATCCATCGCTCAGCTGATCGCCGGGATCGTGCATCCGCGGGCAGTGATAGCTGTCATGTGGTCGATGCGGAGTCTGGCTGAACCGAGATTGTCAATGGCAGCGCGACAAGTCCTGCAAGCTTGTCCTTGGCAGAGACTCGAAACTCATGAGTCTGATCTCGCCAGTCGTAGAAGATGCTTTCGTCGAGGCTTTGGACAGCAAAAGACACGAGATATGTGCCGTCGGTTAGTGGCACGTCAACGATTTCGAATGTGACGACTCCAGAGCCAAGAAGCGGTGGCACCTCAACGTCGAGCATTCGAGTGTTCGCGCCGTAGACGTGCGTACCGGCAGTGTCGTGTATCGCGATCCCGAACATTGCGCCAGAAATTTCGGTACGCGCGAGGTAAGAGATCCGGATTCGGAGCCGTCCGTGCGGGACCAGAATTCCGGATTCAGCGTCGGGACAATCGAACTCCACCTTGGTGATAAATAGTTCGCGGGTGTCATCTTCGAACATCTCTGGCGTCGACATGCCGTTACGGTCTGTCGCGTCGTGGTCAGACGACTGAGGTGTGAGTGCGTGACCGAGGTACATGTGTTCTCGAAAGGCTCGAATGCCTGCGCGGGGGTCGCCGTCGAGAACGATTTTCCCGTGATCAAGGACAACTGCTCTGTCACAGATCTGTCGCACGAGGTCGGGCGCATGCGTAACCAGGATTACGGTCCTGCCTTGATTCTGGAATTCGCGAATCTTCCCGATGCAACGACGTTGGAAAGCTTCATCCCCAACAGTGAGTACTTCGTCGATGAGAAGTATGTCTGGCTCGACGTTCGCGGCTACCGCAAAACCGAGTCGTAGGTACATGCCAGATGAGTAGTGCTTGACGGGCGAGTCGATAAAGTCTTCTACGCCAGCAAAGGCAACGATGTCATCAAAGCGGTTGCCGATGTCGCGCTTTGATAGTCCGAGTATCGTACCGTTCAGGTACACATTCTCGCGACCGGTCAACTCGGGCGAGAACCCAACTCCGAGTTCGAGCATCGCGGCGACTCGACCAGCGACTTGAACTGTGCCGACGCTCGGCCGCAAGATGCCAGCGATGCATTTGAGCAGGGTTGATTTTCCTGAGCCATTATGACCGAGAAGTCCTACTGACGAACCAGCCGCGATTTCTAGGTTTAGGTCGTCGAGTGCCGTGAACGCTGTGTCAGAGCTAGGCGTGGACCGCAGGCGGGAACGGATTGAGTGCAAACGGTCTGGCCGGAACCGCTTTGATAGGCCTTCGATTCTGATTGCAGTAGCCACAGGGTTCCTCAGCGAAGCTCAGCGATTTCGGCGAGTAGTTGTAGTGCGCTGTTCTCGTAACAGAAGTTCGGCGCGTGACGATGTCCCCGCTCGATGAGAGCTTCGCGAAGAACTTCGTCGGTTAGCGTTCGGGTGATCGCATCCGAAAGTTCGTCGATGTCGTGAGGGTCGACCATGATTGCTGCCTCGCCGACGGCTTCTGGGAGCGATGAGTTGTTGCTCGTGATTACCGGAGTTCCGCAGGCCATAGCTTCGATCGGAGGGAGGCCAAACCCTTCGTACAGACTTGGGTAGCAGAGCAGCCGCGCGCCGCTATAGAGAGCGGGCAGGTCAGCGTCTGAGACATAGCTGTCGGGTCGCATGATTCGGTTCCCTGCGATGCGTAAGCGCATTATCTCTTCGATAATTTCTTGGTTTAGCCAACCGGTCGATCCGACCAGCAAGAGTGGGTATTCGTCGCGGATTGGCTGGTCGAGGCGTTCGTATGCCTTCAATAGTTGCAGCAGTCCCTTGCGTGGTTCGATGTTGCTGACGAACAACATGTAATTGCCGGTGATTCCGTAGCGCGCCTTAACTTGGGTGATCTCGTCTGGACACCGACGGTAAAAACGCGCGGGATCGACTCCGGGCGTGCAAGTGAAGACGCGATCTTCGGACATCTTGAACTGATCGATAATTTCGTTTCGACTGTTGTCCGAGATCGTAAGGACTTTCGATGCGCGTTTGATCGAGAGCGGAACTTGTTTCTCTAAGAATTCGCGGTTGGCCGGATCGACGAACTCCGGGCAATGGATATACGAAAGGTCATAGATGAACGGGACTGAAGGCGAAACCACTGTCGGCCATGAGTTGTAGTTAGGGAACAGATAGACCGCTCGCCCCATCATCAGATCGATAGGGGGCAAAAGGCGGGAACGTTTGAGCACGCCGCTAACGCGAATCGGCACTGGAAAATTCCGTCGTCTTAAGTTTGGAAAATCGAACTGCTCAAGGCGTGGGAGCCACCGCATCCAGGTCCCGACGGACACTCCTTGGTCGCCACCTGAGGTAGCGATTCGATCGAGGCCAGCGAGCAGACCCGCGGTGTACTGCCCGACTCCGCTCACGTGGGCGTGGACTAGATGCTCGACGTCGAAATAGACAGGCAACTTCCGTGACATCAAAGTTCCTCGGCGATGTTGCCTTCGAGGCGTTCTAGAACCCACTCAGCGAACACGAAAAGAACTAGACCGAGCGCGAGAACCGAACCGACCATTAGCCCGTAGTTCACGACCCCGAGTTCGGGTAGGACGCGATGGACCCCACCAGCGTCGCGGAATTCTGTGCGTGCGTAAATCGCTCGTTGGAACGTGAGCGTGATCGATGTAACGGGATTGACCAAGAGCCAGCCGACGTATTTCGGGTATGTGTCTTGGACTAGGCCGTAGTACCAGACGATCGGTGTGAACCAGAACCACGCCAGCATCCCGAACTCAACCGCGTGCTGCAAGTCGCGAATGAACACATTGATCGTGGCTGTGAGTAGTCCGAGCGCAGCGGCGAGTAGAGCTAGGGCCAACAACCCAGGCAATACGAGACAGAGATAATTCCATGCGACCCCATGCCTGAAAACGAGGAGAGCAACCACAAGCACAATTGACTGCAAAGCGAATGTGACAAGAGCGCTACCGACCGCTGCGAGTGGCAGGATTTCGCGTGGGAACGACATCTTCTTCACCATGTTTGCGTTGGCACTGATCGAAACCACTGCGGCGTTCATCGAAGTTGAAAAGAAAGTCCAGACCAAGAGCCCTGACAGCAAATAGATCGTGAAGTCTGGTGCACCCTGCTTCAACACGATCTCAAAGACCAGGTAATAAACGCCGAGGTACATGGCAGGGTTCAGTAACGACCACGCCATGCCCAAGAAACTTGTCTTGTATCGCACCTTGACATCGCGAGCAATTAGCTGACTGAGCAGTTCTCGATGGCTCCACAATCGACTCAGGCGAGCCGGAACTGTTGCGCGCGGGTTCACGTACCGCAGCGGCGTTGCTTGGTCTGTCACCTGGCCTTAGTTCCTTTTAGTTTGGGTCGGGGCCGACGGGGATCGTGGTGAGAATCGTACGGCCACCGACTCTATGGGGGTGGGTAGCAGCCGCGAGTAGCTCATTGTCTCCGGCGCTATCGCCATAGGCCCAGACCTCGCGTTCGTCGAACGATGGCACCGCAGCGCGCAGGCGCGCCACCTTCATAGCCGCACGACAGTTACCGCCGACCACCTCCCCAGTTAGCTTGCCGTCGCTAATTTCGAGCTTTGTACATATGACTGAATCGAAACCGAGACGTGGTCCGATGATGTCTAGATATACGTCGAGCGAAGCAGAGACGATAACTAGTTCGTGCCCGAGATCGCGATGCCACTCGATGCGCTTTTCGACATCTGGTCGTAACTCGGTAGCTAGGACACGATCGGCGTGTGCACCTGCCACCTGTTGGACCTGGTTGATATCGCGCCCTCGCAAGACTTTTCGAAAGAGCCGTGCCTTGGCTGCGTCCCTGTCTCCCTTGCCGGTTGCAGATAGGACCATGCGTGGCAAGTCTGTGAGCGCTGCAGCCAAGAGGGGGCCGTCGCCGACAAGTTCGCGAAGAAATCCTAAGAGCGTGTCGCGGTACGTAATCGTCCCGTCAAAGTCGAATGCTGCGATTGGCTTCATGGAGCCAAGGTCAGATCGGAAGGCGCCGGAAGACAACGCGCGGGAGGTGCCTGAGTACTGACATCAGTACCCGCATCGCTGGCGGTGACCAGACGAGTTCGGAGCCGTGCGAAATTGCGCGCAAGATGTCTGCCGCGATTTTGTCTGGTGTTACTGCAAGTGGCGCCGCCTTGAGGTTGGCCGTCATCTTCGTGTGTACGAAGCCAGGGCGAACGACCATGACGTGTGCTCCTGTTCCACGAAGTGCTTCGCCAAGACCGAGGAAGAAACCGTCCATCCCGGCTTTTGCTGAACCATAAATGAAGTTCGCTCGGCGTACCCGTTCCCCAGCAACAGACGAGAGCACAACTAGCGAGCCGTGTCCTTGTTGTCTGAGCCTTTCGGCAACAGCGATGCCAACAGTGGCAGCGCCTGTGAAGTTGGCGGTGATGACCTCGGCAGCGGCTAGTGGATCGCGTTCGTCTAACGACTGCTCGCCGAGGCTTCCGAATGCGAGAATCACAATGTCGAAGTCGCCGAATCGTTTCCATGTGTCGTTCACGAAATTGGTGTGCGATTCGAGATTCAGCGCATCGAATTCGACGGCTGTGACAACGGCTCCGGCCGATCGCAGTTCGTTGCCAGCAGCATCGATAGCCGCGAGATTGCGGCCAGCTAGCACGACTGTGCGCGCCCGATTGGCTACCAGGCCTCCGACCGTGGCTAACGCGATATCGGAGCCACCACCAAGTACAAGTACAGATTCGATGCGGCCCAATGCATTTTTCAATGTGAGTTCTCCTTTAGACCTAGGCGACGATCGAGGTCGGATTGCATCGTGCCATGAGGATCTAAAGATTCCTGGATTGCCCGCCACTCGTTGATACGCGGATACATAGCTTCGATGCGCGAACGATCGAGGCGAGAGTCCTTGGCTAGGTAGACACGTCCTCCGGCTTCGATGACTAGGTCATCTAAGCCGTCTAGCAATTCTGCGAGTCCGCTGATGCCACAGGGCACGTCGACCGCGAGAGTCCAGCCCGGCATAGGGAATGACAAGAGCCCAGGGTTTGAGGTCTCGAACCGTTTCAGCACAGCCAGGAATGACGGCGCGCCCAATGCAGCGAGGCGCTCGAGCGCTGTTCGTACCACAGATTCGGCGCCGTAAGGCACTACGAACTGATACTGGAGAAAACCGCGCGAGCCGTAGATGCGATTCCATCCGAGGACCGCGTCGAGCGGATGGAAAAAGGAAACGATTGAAGCGATGTGTTCCTTCGAAGACTTTGGCGCTTTGCGGAACCAAAGCTCGTTGAACGCTTTCACAGAGAGCTTGTTGATGAGCTTGTTTGGGAACCACGATGGTGCCTCGATGGAAAAACGCGGGCTGTAATCGTTAGCGAGTTTTGCGTGCTTGGTGTCGAGCGAAGCGCGGGGAGCGTGGTTCCCTCGCTCGAGTATCGATCGCCCGAGCGACGCTCCGGTGGCCATCGTGTCGATCCACGCGACCGAGTACCGGAACACGTCGTCCGAGTCGAGCATGCGCGCCATGCACTCATCTAGGTCGTTGCACCGCTCTGTGTCCACAAGCATCCATGCCGATTCGATCTCGTGAAGCCGCAGTGTCGCTTCGGTGACTACACCGGTAAGGCCCATCCCACCGGCGGTCGCCCAGTAAGCATCGAGGCTCCGACCAGTTTCGTTAGGGCCAATGGCGAAGGACTCGCCAGTCGGGCAGGTAAGAGTTGCTTGCTCGACGTAATCGCAGAAGCTGCCGTGGCGAAACTTTCCATGAATATCAGAAGCGATTGCGCCACCGACGGTAACAAACCGCGTACCTGGGATCACGGTTGGAAACCAGCCCATGGGAACAAGGACTTGCATAAGGGTTGCAAGGCTCACGCCAGCTTCGCAAGTGACGACACCGCGGTCGACATCGAGATTGAGGATTTCTGAGTTCGCTGTCGAATCGATGACATGGCCGCCAGCATTTTGTGCAGCATCGCCGTAAGAGCGACCAAGACCACGCGCCACGATCCCTCGCGGGTAATCGTCGCCGAGGTGCTTGCGGATCGAGTCGGACGAGTCGGGTGCCCAGACCGTCGCTGAACTTGGCGATGTCCGCGCCCATCCGGAGAGCAACTCTTGGGTAACGCTGCCTGGAAGACCGCTGTTATCCACCTAATACACCGAACCCAAACGCGACTAGCCAAATGAGACCAAAAACTTGTAGAACCCGATCCGAAAGGACGATCTCCTCTGGTGCTGACCCTTTGCCCTCTTCGAGCAACAACGCGTAACGCAAAAGCGCTAACACGAATGGAACGATTGAGAGCTGAAATGAGATTTCATTGCCAACATCCTTGGATACGTCGAACGCCCAGAGCACATACGCAACAATCGCGATACTTGTAGCGACGCTTCGTACATACGCGAGATAAGCCGTCGTGTATCGAGCTAGAGCCCTTCGGTGTGCGTGGGCGTCGTCGCCGAGTTCGAGTCGCTCTGCATGGCGTTTACCCGTGACCATGAACAGCGAACCCGAACCGGCAACGATCAAGAACCATGTCGAGATCTTCACATCGACAGCGACACCACCGGCGATTGCACGAAGTAAGAAACCGGCAGCTACCACAGCGAGGTCAATTACCGGTTCGTGCTTGAGCCATGCGCTGTAGCAGAGCGTTAGAGCGACGTAGCTACCGATCACAATTGTTAGGTGCCAAGTGGCGAGCAGGCTGAGTCCAAGTGCTGTTGCAAGCAACACGGAACCGAAGGCCGTTGCGGCCCGCGCCGAGATGGACCCCGCAGCTATGGGCCGGAGTTTTTTCGTCGGGTGAAGCCGGTCCTCGTCTGCGTCCAATGCATCATTGATGCAATAGGTGCCGCTAGCAGCTAGGCAGAAACACGCGAATGCGACAAGAGTCTTCGCTAGGTCGTCACCATGTGAGAGCACCCCTGCGGCGCCCGGCGCTGCGAACACGAGCACGTTTTTGAGCCATTGTTTCGGACGGCACAATGCCAGGAAATTCATGCGGGGCTCAGATCTCCAAATGTTCGTGCGCAATTATTTCGACAAGTTCGCCAATCGTCGCACTAGCCACACGCATACGCATCAACAAAAGGGTTCCCACGAGCGATGCAGTCACCCAACAGCTCACGACGAAGGCGACCTCGGCGCGCAGCACCACGTCGTCGCCGATTGGCATTAGTGCAAGAAATACAAGGATTCCGACTACCCATGAAATCGCAACATGTTTGTAACCGCGCAATGCGATCAGGCCTTGGGCGAGCGTGAGCGCAAGGATGAAGCCGCCTGCACCGCCAGCCAACATCGCTAGGTCGCGATTGCCGAGAGTCCACTTGCTGAACAACATGCGTCCAGCAGTGGGGCCGACGGTGGCTCCACCGATGACTCCCAGAACCGCCACCCCAATGACTACGAAAAGCAACTTCTTTAGGCCCAACCGGAAGTCGTCGTGCTTTCCGGCTGCTGCGTACGTGGAGAGCTTCGGTAACAACGCTGCCTGAACAGCTTGAAACAAGAGGATCGGGATGCGTGCGATGAACATTCCTGTCACGAATCCCGCAGCGACACGGTGATCGTTGCTCGTGTCGCTGAGCATGTTGGTCACGGCGAGCGCAGGTGCATATGACATCACTTGTGCTAGCGCGGTACTCACGAGCAACAAGGTGAGCGCGCTCGACAGTTCGCTGTACGGAGCATCTGGGCCAGGCAGCAACAGGTCCTTCTGGCCCCGTAAGGAAATCAGAACGGCAAATGCTGGTGGCGCGACGAGCGCGAGCGCAAACCATCCTGGTGTGTCGAGGCCGACCGCAACTACAGCAATTACGAACAGAATGCGAAGCGTGCCTTCTGAGCCGTGCATTAGTCCGTATGCGCCGAAACGCTTGTTCCCGGACAAGGTTCCGCGAGTCATGTGCGCTACGTAGTAGGTGGCGACTGCGATTAAGAGACAGCCGAGTAGCGCTACTTCGCCGTCGAAGTAGTCGTCTACTAGCCAGAGCGGACCCGCGATTATTGCGATGATCGACACCGCTAGCCCAAGGACGGCACCAAGTCTGGCAGCTTTTCTTACGACAGGCGCTCCGCCTACACCAACAGCGCGTCTGTGTGCGATGGCCCGGGCGATTTCTTGTTCGAGCGGCTGAAAGAAACCTGGCGCCACAATGAACACGAGGAACCAAAGGTTGTTGAGAGACTTGTAGCCGGCTTCACTGAGATTGCGGTCGGCGAGGATCTGAAACCCATATGCAGTAATGGCTGCGACTATGAGGCCAGCGCCGATGGCAAAGGTGCCTTCTGGCACAGGAGATTTAGACGCGTCGGCGACATCGGTCGTCGACGTCGGGGCGTCACTTTCGGGCGATTTAGTCAAGCGTTGCTCACTAGCGGATCGGTGTGGTGGGCAGAACTCCCTAGCGTATCGACTAAGAGTGGCATCGCAATGTTATGAACGCGCGAAGCCAATGTGCCCGTATGGCAGAACGTAGGATCGCTCGCATGGGTGAATGCGTCAGTACCGGCGATCGCGAGGTCGATGTCTCGATAGTGCTTCCTATCTACAACGAGAAGGGTCATCTCCGCCAAGAGCTAGATCGCATCAGTCTCGCCATGGATAGTTCGCCGTTCAGCTACGAGATGGTCGTCATCGACGATGGTTCCACCGACGGGTCGCTCGACGAACTGCGCACGCTCGAAGGTATTCGTCTCATTTCATTTGTGCACAACCGTGGTTCAGGTTCGGCGCGTCGTGCTGGTACTCGCGCCTCGGTTGGTCGTGTCGTTGTCTGGACCGATGTCGACATGACATATCCGAACGATGACATTCCTGCTTTAGTCAAAGAACTCGAGGGTCACGATCAGGTCGTTGGCGCTCGGACCACAGAGGAGGGCACTCACAAGGTCGCTCGAGTACCGGCTAAGTGGTTCATCCGCCGTCTCGCCCAGTACCTAACCGGTGTGAAGATCCCAGACCTCAATTCTGGCTTTCGTGCTTTTCGTCGCCAGGTAGCGAACCAGTATTTGCACATGTTGCCACCCGGATTTTCTTGCGTGACAACCATCACGATGTGTTTTCTTTCGAATGGATTCTCTGTCAAGTACATCCCGATCGAGTACAAGGAACGCGCAGGGGAATCCAAGTTCCATTGGTATCGCGACACGCTGCGTTATGCCCAACAAGTTGTGCGCATGATTTTCACGTTCAACCCGATGCGCGTTTTCGGCCCATTGTCTTTTGTGCTGTTGACCGTTGGTTTCGGCAAGCTTGTTTACGACTTGCTCGACAAGAACCAGTTTCGCGTTCCGGTGAATACTGCTCTGCTGCTCTTCACTGGGTTCCAAGTTTTGTCGATCGGGCTACTTGCTGACGTCATGTCGCGCATGGGACGTCAGGGGCACGATCAGGAGCCAGCGACCCGCTGAGCTTCGATGGCAAACGCTTTGTTCTTGGTCTCTACTGGCCGTACCGGAACTACATGGCTTGAACATCTATTTGCGGAAGCGGGGGCAAATGCGCGCCACGAGCCAGGCCCGCTGCTAATCCGTCACGTTTCGCATGCGTACGCGTCGGGTCATTTGAGCGACGAGAATGCGAGCAAGTTGTTGGTCCGTTGGCGTGGCGCAACGCTGAATGCGAGTGGGCGGCCGTATGTTGAGGCGAGCACGCTCGTCTATGGGCTAGCTCGTCCAATACTTGAGACATTTCCAGACGCTCATGTCGTACAAGTGGTCCGCGATCCGCTCACATATCTTCGTAGCGCAATGAACTGGGGTCAGTACCGGTTCGGAGGGCGCGTCAAGAACGTCGCTCCTTTTCGCCGGTTGGCACGACCACATTTTGACCCCATCTACGACGTCGCGGGCCGCGTCCGATGGGTCGCTACAGGCCAGTTCGGGCGACTTTGTTGGGCGTGGACGAAAATGAATCAGGTCATGCGGGAACAGGGCGAAGGCAACGACCGATTCACCGTGCTGGCCTATGAGAGCCTGTTCGACGCCGAAAAGGGCCACACGACCATCGGTCAGTTACTCGAACTAGTGAATCTCGAGGTGTCCAAAGAAGACTCCGAACGCATCCGAGGTACACGCGTGAACGAGAACAAGCCAGGAAACTTTCCGCGTTGGCAGGAGTGGTCGAGCGATCAGTTGGCGATGGTTATCGATGCGTGTGGGCGAGAGGCTCGCCATTACGGCTATGACATCGCGGCACGGGTCCTCCGCGATCGTCCCGAAGTCGAAGCGAAGTTGAGTGCGCTGAGGAAGCCAAGTGGCTGAGATAAACGCAGGGCTACAAACCCTTCTCGAAAGGCTCGCTCGATTTCGAAAGCCGCAGTCAGAAAAGGCGCAGCGCCTCGCCCTGGCGTTCGCAGCTATCGCGTTCATCGGACTTGGCGTCCTCGCTGCGATCAGCTTTCCAGATGACGTAGACCTGATTCCCAATTGGCCCCTTCTACTAGCACTGGTGTTAGTCGGTCCGGCGGCGACGATCTCGTGCAATGCGGCCGAATACATGCTGCAAAATCGTTTGGTAGGGAGTTCGGTCTCGTTTCTAACAGCAGCACGAATCAGCGTTTTAGGAACAGCAGCAAACTTGCTACCGCTACCCGGGTCGGCTCTGGTGCGTACCCAATCGATAGCCGCATCAGGCGCTGGGTACAAGAAGGCGACTTCGAGTACGGCACTCGTCGGAGTTGCTTGGCTTGGCGTCAGCGCGCTGCTCGCCGGTCCCGCTGCGTTTGTGTCGGACGCAAAGCTGGTCGGACTTGTGGCAACGCTGGCGGGACTTGTCCTTGTTTGGGTTAGCTATACATGGGTGAGTCGCCTTTGCGAGGCTGGTTCTAGAGCTGGCGTCTTTGGCATGATCCTGCTAGTCGAGTCGGCGACGACCATCGTCGGCGCGTTGAGGTTGTTAGGGATCGTGGTCGGGCTCGGCCTTGGCGCAGATATAACCGAGGCGCAGACTCTTGCACTAAGCCTTGCCGGTGCCGTGGCTGCAGCAACTGGCATCTTGCCTGCAGGACTCGGGATCAGAGAGGCCTTGAGCGCTGCGCTTGCTTCGGTCGTCGGACTTGCAGCTTCTGTCGGATTCATTGCTGCTGCCGCTGACCGGATAATGGGATTGTTGGTAGTGGGTTTAGTCGCAGGAGCGCTAACGGTGCGCAAACGCGACGCAGAGGACCGGTCGGCTATTAACTGAACTCTTTGGAACACGCGCCAGCGCGATAAAGCGCTCGGTGGTCGAGCCGCCATACCGGGCAGAAATTGCGAGTGCGGATCAGCATCTCGAGGTGGCGTGGACGAGTGCCATACTTCGGTTCAAGCCACAATGCGTGGTATTCGATTTCGCGGTCGCTCCCTTCTGTGACAGCTACGTACTCGACGTTGTGGGCCTTTAACAACGCAAGCACTTTCTCGTCGGATTCCCACTCGAGGTACGTACGGAACTCCGACTCGGTTAGCCACGGTGCTCCGAGCGGATCTAGATCCACGCTGTAACCACTCAGGATCGGTGCCCTGACTCCAAGGACCGTGGCATCGCCTATGAGGTTCGCGATCGTAAGTGCGCTGCTCGCTCGTGCTGCACGCTGTTCGAGATGTACGACTGCTAGTGACTCCCGGTATTCAACAAGACCCGTGCTCGCCAAGACCAGCAAGAGCGAAGTCATCGCGATTCTGCGCGGTCTGCGCCACCTGGTGTTGGCTGACTGCGCCAACACTCTGGCGATACTGCTGCCGACCAATATCGCGATTCCGACGAGTAGCGGCGATAGGTAACGCGGGAAGTTCCCTGGGCGCTGAACTGCGAGCGCTCCAATATTTATTGTGATTGCGACAAGCACAGCGACCTGCACGCGACGCCTCAGACCAAGCAGGGCGCCAAGTGCGACGGCTATTAGTAGAAGGCCCGTTAACCCGATCGCCAGCGCTGCGAGCCTCGGGGCTTCGAGCAAGTAGCCGAAGTGGGACGGAATGTCGCGTTCGGAATCGTTGATTTGGGCGAGGTAGCCGCGCTGGACCATCCACTCGACTCGTCCGCTACGTATGTAGCGAAGGCCATCGATGCTGTAGTTGGAAACAATCCTCGGAATCGTCGCGACCGCAATGAATCCGTACGTGAGTAGGCAAGTCTTGAGGCGTCGGCGAAACGGTGAAGCGATTGCCGCGACTAGTGGTGCGGCGAGGAATAACTGCCCAACGGTCTGGAACTCTGGGGCAGCGACGAGAGCAATCGCGGCACTAGCGCAAAGCAAGACCCATCGCCGACCTTCGGACCGACAAGCTGCGTAGACGGCCTCTGCGCCGAGATAACCGCAGAAAAGCATCGGCGCATACAGCGGAAGCTTCGATGCCTGCGTAAGAGTGAAACTCATCGAGAACAGGACCATCGCCGAGGCGATGACGGCGATGAGTGAGTGCGTCCAACGCCAGGCGAGCAGCGCGGTTACACCGACTAGCAGGACGACTGCGGTCATGCCGAAAACCGAGGCGCCAGGCAGTCCAAACAGGGCGAGGGCCGGTCTGTAAAACAGGTGAGGCATGATCGCTTCCTGCGAGGTGCGTACTCCGTCGAGACCGTAATTTCGGGCGTGCACGACTGCCGCGATGATTCTTGCTGAGTCGATCTCAACGATGTACCGGGTCAGGAATCGGAATGCCGGTATTCCGATTGCAAGGCCGATGCCGAATGCGTGGCGCCCATTTATCTGCGATTCGATTTCGTCCCATCTCTGTCGGAACCCGCCTTGCGTGCTCTTAAGCAAGCCCAAGATGGAGATGCAGACTGCTGTCAGTCCCGCAAGAGTGAGAAGCACTTCTGGAATGCCGCGTGTGGACAGCGGAACTCTCAAAATCTTTGGGCCGCAGGCCGCCGATGCGATGGCAAGACCGATCATTGCGCAGGTGAACTGCCGGGCTAGGCGGTTTGGTTGATGGTTCGACACGCCATCCCTCGCAACTGCTTGCACTTTGATGCAGGCTACTCTCGGCGTAGTGCGAGACAGGCTCGTGGGCGAGCAAGAAATCGGGATCCAACGACCGCGTTTGCTCATGCTCACTTCTAATTTTCCGAGATGGCAGGGCGATAGCACCACACCGTTCGTGCTCCACATGGCACAAGACTTGCTTGGCCTCGGTTGGGACGTAGACGTACTAGCGCCTCATGCGCCAGGGGCTTCGACTAGGGAACTCCTGGAGTCAGTTCCTGTCGAACGCTTCCGATATTTGGTTCCAGAGCGGGCCGAAACTGTGTGTTACGGCGGTGGTGCTCTAGTCAATCTCCGCGAGAACAAACTGAACCTACTCAAACTTCCTGCGTTGATTGCTGCAGAGTGGACTGCTGCCACGACGAGGGCGCTGCGACGCCAATACGACGTCATTCAGTCCCACTGGATTCTGCCGCAGGGTTTCGTTGGATCGTTGCTGCCCACTAGAACTCCGCACGTGGTTACGATTCATGGTGGCGATATTTTTGGGTTGCAGGGCGGCGCGCTCGGCGCAGCTAAACGATTCGCGTTGCATCGTGCAACAGGTGTGACTGCAAATAGCTCCGTGACGCGACAGTCGGCTCTAGACCTAGCGCCGAGGATTCGCCGCCTCGAACTAATTCCCACGGGTGCAGAGATCGACAACGATCCGGATCCGAGTCTCGTGGCCAAACTCCGAACTAACTACCGACGACCTACGGGACCACTGTTGGGTTTTGTTGGTCGAATCGTCGACGAGAAGGGTTACGAGGACTTCCTTCGAGCGATTGCTGCTGTTGTCGCAGATTTTCCGGACGTGACGGGAATTGTTGTGGGCGAGGGTCAACACCGCGCTGCCGCCGAGCAACTTTCGCGTGACTTGGGTATCGCTGATCGCGTGAGTTTCCTCGGCTGGGTGCCGGCTGGCGAGGTCCAAGCACACATGGGCGCCTGTGACGTTTTCATTGCACCGTCACGGCGTGGCGTCGACGGCTGGATCGAAGCGCAGGGGCTGACGGTAATTGAAGCTCTAGCGAGCGGAGTTCCGACTATCGCAGCGCGTTCTGGCGGAATCGTCGACACGATCGACGATGGGGAAACCGGTTTGTTCGTAGATGAGCGAGCACCGGAGCAGATCGCAGCGATGGTGAAGAAACTTTGCACGGAGCCAGAGCTGCGCGAACGCTTAGCAACTAGGGGCCGAGTCGCAGCTCGGGAACGATTCGGAAGATCTACGAGCGCTGGCGCCTTCGACTCTTTATTTCGGTCGCTAATCAAGCAGGATTAGGCCGATGAAGACCCGTACTCTCCTTTTGCTCTCGTCGGCTTGCGCACTAGGGATCTTGGTGGCATCCGCAGTGTTTTTCCTTATGCTCGCTAGGTCGTAACGCAGTTGGATTCTGGAGCGACACTGCGGTGAGGCGCTTTAGCGTCGATTGGTAGAGAATGGGACCCTGGCAAGTTTGTTTCAGAAGTACTTGAATTGGCATGACTGAGGGAGTTTTTGGTGCCTGAGGAATTCGATGTTGTAGTCCTTGGTGGCGGCCCGGGTGGCTACGCCGCCGCACTTTATGGAGCGAGCGCTGGCCTCAACTGCGCTGTTGTCGAAGAACAGCGGCTCGGAGGCACATGCCTACATCGGGGCTGTATTCCAGCGAAAGAGTTGTTGGAGACGGCAACGGTTGTTCGTACAGTGCGCCACGCCCATGCCTTCGGAGTAGGTACCTCAGAACCGACGATCGATCTAGCAACGAGCCAAGTCCGCAAGAACGGGATCGTCGATGGGCTCACTAAGGGTCTCGAAGGCTTGTTGAAGGGCCGCAAGGTGACAATGGTGAACTCGCGGGGGAGTCTTGCGGCGGGCAAAGAACGCACGGTCGTGTGCGATGACGGGCGAGAACTTGTAGGTCGCGCTGTTGTTCTAGCGATGGGTTCTGTGCCTCGGGCGTTATCGCTTCCTGGGTTCGAGTACGACGGAGTTCGCATCATGTCTTCCGACCATGTGCTCCAACTCGATACGGTGCCAAGTCGTGTCGCTGTCGTCGGTGGTGGCGCTATCGGGTGTGAGTTTGCATCGTTCTTGCGTGACGTCGGAAGCGAAGTCACGATTCTTGAGGCCTTGCCACAGCTGCTCACGGGTGTCGATGCTCAAGTCGCGCAGACCGCTGCTAGGGCATTCGCCAAGCGTGGCATCAAAGCCCTGACCGGCGTCAAAATCATCGCTGCTGACACGACAGATAAAGCAGTAACCGTCAGATACGTAGCCAAGGAAGTCGAAGAACAACTCGAGGTAGACCTTGTGATCGTGAGCGTAGGACGACGGCCGCGTACCGAGGGTGTCGGCCTGCTCGAACACGGCATCATGATCGACGAACGCGGTTTCGTAGTTGCCGATGGCACGCTGCGCACGAGTTCGCCCGGCGTTTATGCCGTTGGTGACCTTGTCAACACCCCGCAGCTAGCCCATGTGGCGTTCGGCGAAGCCATCGTCGCAATCCAAGAGTTTCTCGGCGAGAATCCTGTACCGATTGAGTACGACAAGGTGCCATTCGGCATCTACTGCCACCCCGAGGTCGCGTTTTGCGGGCTGACAGAAGACGCCGCAAAAGCCAAGGGCATCGATATTGAGACTTCAGTACACAGGTTTATGGGCAATGGTCGAGCCATGATTATCGGCGATACAGATGGACTCGTCAAGATCGTCGCTGAGAAGGGGACAGGCACGATATTGGGCGTGCATCTCTGTGGCCCATGGGTTACAGAACTGCTTACCGAAGGTTTTCTTGCCGTGAACTGGCAGGCCACCACACACGACATTGGCCGCCTGATTCATGCGCACCCGACTCTTTCGGAACTTTTCGGCGAGAGCGCGCTCGCACTCACCGGCCGATCATTGCACTCATAAGGAGATAGCCATGACAGATGTGACTATGCCCCAACTTGGTGAAACCGTCACCGAGGGAACCATCACGCGTTGGTTCAAGCAGGTCGGAGAGACAGTCGCAGTCGACGAGCCGCTCTTCGAAGTCTCTACCGACAAGGTCGATTCCGAGGTGCCGTCGCCAACCGCTGGTGTAGTCACCGAGATAAGGGTGCCAGAGGGCGACACAGTTTTGGTCGGAGTCGTACTAGCTGTCATAGGTGCGGCAGGCTCGGCGATACCGACGCCGGCAGCAGCCCCGGTGGCCGAGGCGCCGGAGCCAGCTCCGGTTGCGAAAGTTCAGGAGGTGCCGGTTCAGGCGCAGCCCGAGCGTCCGTCGGAACCACGTCCGGCACCGGCAGCTACGCCAGAGCCGCCACAGCCGGATCGGCTAGGCAACGGCGTGGTCGCTTCTCCAATTGTTCGGCGACTCATCACAGAATCGGGGATTGACCCGAACTCGATTCGCGGTACAGGAGAGGGCGGCCGCGTTACGCGCAACGATGTCGCAGAAGCAGCTAGGGGGCGTGCAGCTACTTCGCCAACTGCAGCGTCACCGATGCCTACTCAGCGTTCGGTGTCGCCGCGGGTGGGCGGCGACCAGGTAGTCCCATTCAATAATTTCCGTCGCCGCACTGCCGAACACATGATTAGGTCGAAGGCGACAAGCGCGCACGTCTACACGTCGGTCGAAGTCGACTTCGAACAGATCGCACGACTTCGTCGAAGGGTTGGGGCGGAGTTCAAAGCAGAGGAAGGCTTCTCGCTTACTTACCTCCCGTTCATTGCCCGCGCATTTGCAGATGCTGTGCATGAGTTTCCGAACGTGAACGCGACCGTCGATGGCGACTCGCTCGTCGTGCACAACGATGTGAACCTCGGCATAGCGATCGATCTAGATCATGCCGGGCTGCTCGCACCAGTGGTCCGAAACGTGGACGGCAAGAGACTCAGAGCTATTGCACGCGAAATTCGCGATCTCGCTAACGCCGCACGCTCTAAGCAACTCACACCAGATGAGATAAGCGGCGGCACCTTCACTATCACGAACATGGGGCCATTCGGCACGACCTTGACATTGCCGATCATCAACCAACCGCAAGTCGCGATACTTGCAACCGACGGTATTCACAAGAAACCGGTCGTTGTCGAAGGACCAGACGGCGAGGACTCAATCGCAATTCACCACATTGGCGTGCTCGCCCTTGCTTGGGATCACCGCGCCTTCGACGGAGCGTACGCAGCGTCATTCCTTCGTCTTATGCGAGAGGTCATCGAGACTCGCGAGTGGGAGTCTGAACTCGCGTGAGCGACCGAACCCTTAGGGCTCGTTGGCTAGGACGTGTCGAGTACGAGGAAGCCGAGCGCCTACAAAGGGCCCTGCACTCGCGAACAGAAGCTGATTATCTGTTGTTGCTAGAGCACCCCCACGTTTACACGTTGGGAAGCTCGGCGAAGCAGGAGCACGTGCTTGTCGAGCCGCGTGTGGTAGGGGCCGAGTTGGTTGTGGCAGACCGTGGTGGCGATGTGACCTATCACGGGCCAGGGCAACTAGTCGGGTACCCGATCGTGTCTCTGGCTGCATCCGCTGCAGGTCAACGTGACGTTGTCGCATATGTGCGGCGTCTTGAAGATGTTCTGATTCAGGTGCTAGCAGACGTTGGGATTGTCGCTGGCCGTACTCCCGGGCTTACTGGAGTCTGGATCGATGACGCGAAAATCGCTGCGATAGGCGTCCGAGTGGCCCGCGGCAGAACTCGCCATGGATTCGCTCTAAACATCGATCCTGACCTCTCGATGTTCGATCACATCGTGCCATGTGGCATACGCGACAAGGCCGTTACTTCGATGTCGAGGCTGCTCGGCAAAACGACAGACCCGAAACTCGTGGCTGATCGTATTGTCGCAAGGTTCGCCGAAGAGTTCCGCTATCTAGCAGTCGATCGGAGCGATGCCGTTTGGCGCGAGCAGGAGTCCGATCTCTCGGCATTCAGCAGAGGCGCTGCAGTTAGTCCCGTGCGCATGCTCGGTCGGCTTGCACAGGCTGGCGTGCAAGGAGCGGCCGATGAGAAGCGGCCGAGTTGGATGAAGGTGAAAGTCCGACTCGATGACGACTATATCGACATGAAGAAACGCATGCGACGACTCGACCTGCACACCGTTTGCGAAGAGGCTGGATGCCCAAATATTTATGAGTGTTGGTCAGATAAGACCGCAACCTTCATGATTCTTGGGAGTCGCTGCACCAGAGCGTGCGGTTTCTGCCTAGTCGATACACGAAGGCCACTACCAGTCGATTTCGACGAACCTCAGCGTGTGGCTAGCGCCGTCGTCGAGATGGGTCTTGCTCATTGTGTCATTACCTGCGTCGCTCGCGACGACTTAGCTGATGGGGGCGCGTCCATCTTTGCTGCAACCGTCGAAGCGATTCGCAAGGCATCGCCAGCTACGACGATCGAACTTCTCATTTCTGATTGCAGAGGAAATAGCGAATCGCTCGGCTCAATATTTTCTGCACGACCAGATGTGCTCAACCACAATCTCGAGACGGTCGCGCGGCTGCAACGCGCGGCGAGGCCATCGGCGAGTTACGCCAGAAGTCTCGCTGTGCTCGCAGTAGCCAAAGACGCAGGTCTGACTACCAAGAGCGGTCTGATGGTCGGCCTGGGCGAGACGCGAACCGAAACGCAGTCGGCTATCGCCGATCTCCGTTCAGTTGGTGTCGACCTACTAACAATCGGGCAATACTTGCAGCCGACGCGCAGCCATCTGCCCGTCGCGCGCTGGTGGACTCCAGATGAGTTCGAAGAACTCGGCGAGTATGCGCGCGACCTCGGGTTCGCTCATGTCGCTAGTGGTCCGCTAGTTCGTAGCAGTTACCATGCCCGCGAAGGGGCTGACAGTGTCGTGCTCGCTCAGAACTCAGCAAGCTTTAGTTAGCTACAGATGCGCCGAGAGCGCCTCGAGTTGAGCGCACGATGACATCGGCAATCGTGCCAATGATTATGGCTGTGTCGAGCGACAAAGACCAGTTCTCGACATAGAAAATATCGAGACGACGGTATGCGTCGAAACTCGGATCGTCCCGCGCTTCTAGTTGCCAGAGTCCTGTCATCCCCGGCCGCACGGAGAACCGGCGTAGCAGTTCGTCATCGAACTCCGTGACCTCGCTGTCGAGGGCTGGACGCGGTCCAACTAGCGCCATCGTGCCGAATATCACGTTCAATAGCTGCGGTAACTCGTCGAGACTCGTCGCGCGCAACACTTTTCCGACCTTTGTGACGCGTGGGTCGCTGTCCATCTTAAAAAGCGGTCCGTCGCGAAGATTTTTTTCTTCGAGCGCTGCGGAAAGTTGTTCAGCATGGTCGACCATAGTTCGGAACTTGTAGATCGTGAACGTGCGCGCTCGATAACCAACGCGAGTCTGTTTGAAAAATACTGGACCTCGGCTAGTCGCTTTGATAGCGATAGCGATCGCTACGAATACCGGGGCGGCAGCAAGCAAGACAATCGGCGCCACGACCATATCGATAGCTCGCTTCACGGCAGTCTGGGCGCTAGAGAGCTGCGCTGGTTCTAAATACAGCAACGGTTCGTAGGCGATGTCGTGCGTTGTCACGCGGCGGTGGGCGAAACCTCTGAGGCCCGGGGTTACCTGCACATGTAGGCCAGTGGCTAGAAGGTCGCGAATGATTTTGTTTATCTCGACAGTAGGAGCGGCGCCAGCAGACACGATCGCGCCGTTAGCGCCAGTCAAAAGCGCGAGTTCGACGGTGTTCGCGACTACGCCGAGATACGGGACTTCGATGCCGTTGACCCGATATGAGTCATGGTTTCCGACAACTCCGAGCACCTCGTAGCCGAACGCAGGATTGCGCCCGATGTGGCTCACTAGGTCTGCGCCAACTCCGTCAGTCCCGACGACGACCACAGGCCGCCGATATTTCCCGTCGCGGCGCGCTGCCATCAGGACGCTCCGGTAAGCGCCGCGCAATATTGCTATCGCAGCAAAAGTAATTGTTGTCCCGAGAACGGTTATCTGCAGTGGAGCTATCGAGTCCGACTGCCAGAGCACTAGACCCGCAACGAGGCCGGTTCGAAATGAAACACGTCCGATGAGTGCTAGCTCCACGGTGCGTACAGCACAAGCGCGAGTCACATAGAGCCGTTGCCGAAATGCGAGGAACACGATGATCGACGTGAGCATGTAAACGAAAGCCGGGCCGTTCACCGTCGATTGCGAAATCCACCAGGTGATGCTCCAGCCGATCATTGCCGCGAGAACGTCGCAACCCAAGAGAGCGGCAAGGAGTATCCGGTTGTTGCCGCTCCGCCTTGCTCTCTCACCGACAGGTGGTGGGAGTTGCGCGTGAATTGTCTTGGCGATGCCCGTATCTGGATCTAATTGCATTCCATTTGCTCCCGACCTTGATCGGTACTTCGGCGCGCCGTCGAGTTCTCTTGACTCTGCGCCATGCACAGCACCAGGATTTCGTGCATTTGGATCAGACGGACCGAGGCGGGATGTGAGCGGTCTGTCTGCAAGACTCGACCTGTGATGATTCCATTGCGCGACTTTCAATTGGCGATGCGAGTGTGGGGACACAAGCGTTGAAGCTTGATGGGGCGACGTTCTTGATCCAATGGGCCACGGGTGGCTTAGGATTTTGTGCTGTCACGACCCGTGGACGCGAAGTTGGTATTGGGTACGGATGGTTATTGCGAAGTGTCTATGTGGCACTTGCCGCCGGTGGGGTTGTTGTAGCCATCGGAAACGGACTAAACGATACATCTCATGCGCTTGGAGTCCTAACCGCAATAGCGATGGCCATGGCTGGAGTGCTCGCGTTGGGTGTTTCGGTGAGGTACAGGACTCTTCAGACGTTTGATCCGCGCTGGGATTGGGTTGCACCACTTTTCGGCGTGGCGAGCCTTGTGGTGGCAGCAATGGATACGGGCGCACCGTTCTTAGTTGCACTGTTACGTCTAGTCGTAGGCGCAGCATTCCTAGGCTGCATTTCCGACTCCATGCTGCTCGGACACTGGTATCTCGTGCAGCCAGGATTGCGCCGCGATTCGCTTAAGCAACTCGTACGTTGGAATGCGTGGTTGTGGCCAATCGAGGTCGCCGCGCTGCTGATCCCCACCGGCATGGTCTCAGCTCTAAACGGCCACATCGATGATGGCTACAACGGTCTGCTCGGCTGGGTATGGGTAGTGAGCGCGATCACAACAATTGGATTAGTTGGAGTTACTTGGCTGGCCCTGCGCGAGCAGTACTACTCGGCTGTCATGTCAGCGACGGGCCTTCTGTACTTGGCGATCCTGACTGCCTTCGGCACAGATCTCGTAGCGCGCGCAATTCTTAGCTAACGGGTTCGCGTCCTAGCTGTCAGCTGGGATTACTCGGTACAACCAGAAATGTTCGTCGCTGACGATCCCATCGGCGAACGACTCAATCAAATCAACGTTCGAAGACAACTCAGCGACCGGCTCATTGCGCAATAGCAAAAAGGCGCTGCCGTCCTGATTCGTCATCGCATTGATGAGCTGCTCGTAGTAATCGCTCGGCTTCTTTCTGTCCTTGTCCCAAATGACGTAGCTACCCGAACGACCACCTTGCGGGAAGAAGATGTCGCGTTGTAGGTATCCAGCGACCGTCGAGGAAGCATTGTCTGGATACCCAACAATCGCCGTTGAGGTGTATTTCGAGGACTGCAAGAACTTCGCTACGGATTTGCCGTCAGAAAATGGCGCGAACAAGTCGGTAGAAACAGCGAACAGCCCCGCAACAAGATGGATAAGCAAGACAGCCGTGAGTAGCTCAGAGCGGCGATGGCTAATACGTGCCTGTCCTTCTATTGATTGGGTCGAGGCCTGCAGCGATGGCGCAATCCAATACATCGCTACTAACAGAAGGAACAGGTGGCCGTAATGGCGGCCGCTACTTGCATACCCGATCTTGCTGTAGGTGAATACGAGCGTTGATGCCACCCCGACGGCCCACATAGCGAGCGCGCCAGGCTTAGAACTGAACAACTTGATTACTGAAGCAAAGATGAGGATCGAAACGATTGCTGCAAGACCAACGTGGCCATCAGCGATGTTTGTGTTCCAGAACTCGCGCTCGAATTTAGGAATAGGTATGAATGCACGCCAGATAGACGCGATGGTTGAGCTGATGTCACCAGCGTGAACGTTCGTGCGCCAACCGCGAAACTCGCCAGCGTTGTTGGGCGGCACGCTCTGGAAGTAAGCGGCGATCATGCCCATGACCGCGATGGTCGTTCCGATTGCAATCGCGTTGAGCGTCGGTCCGTCGTCGGTCCTGCTTCTGTTGCGGTATCGCTCATCGACTACTAATCCAGTCAAGATCGCCAGGCCAACCAGAGCGCCGAACGCGCTGGTCAGCGACAACAGACCTATTAGCAACCCGAGCAACGGCCAACAACGTTTCTGTTTGTTAGCTGCGGCACAAGTCGCGAAGACGAGCAGCGTGCCGAGTCCGTAGCTACGTGACAGCGTTCCGAATTCGAAAGCCAAGAAAAAGCCGAACGGGAGAAGCGTTCGCTGCACGCGGGTGAACGGCGAACGTGAGACAAGCAGCGCGACGGCACCGACGCCAACGACGAACTGTAAAGCCTGCATTGCCTCTGGGGCATCGAATGCGCGAGCGACTGGGAACAAGAGCAAGTACCACAGGACTGGGTGACCTTCGTAGCGAAGATTGTGGAATAGATCGCGCAAGCTTGAACTCGAGTTCGCGATGCTCCATGCCTGTATCTCGTCCCGCCACATTTCATGGCGCAACAGCGTCGCTGCTAGCAAAGCGGCGAACCCGACAATGACGGCAAAATTTATTAGGTAGGGTGTGCGGCCGAGTCCGCGTGGAGCTACCAATGAGTCTGGGCAGGGATCGGGTGTACCTGTTGCGTCTTGCGAAGCGACCACAGATGCGTAACCGTTCTCTAAACGACGAAGTACTTCGCCTCTGGATGTGGCACGATAATCGCGGTAGTGGTCTGCTCGGGCACAAGATGGAATTCTTCCGTCAGCGCCACGCCGATGCGGTCGGCTTCTAACAACTCAACAAGCTTTGCTTGATCGTCGAGGTCTGGGCAAGCCGGATAGCCCCAGCTATACCGCGACCCGCGATACTGCTGTCTGAACAACCCAGCGATTGACGGGCCGTCTTCTGATACGTACCCGAGTTCTTCACGGATGCGGCGGTGCCACAACTCGGCAAGTGCTTCGGCCATCTCTACTCCGAGGCCATGCAAGAGCAAATAGTCGTGGTACTCGTTGCCTTCGAACAGTTCGCGCTCTTTCTCGCTCACGCGCGTGCCCATCGTCACGACATGGAAACTCGCGTAATCAGCTTCTTTGCTGGTTACGCCGCGGAAGAAATCGCTGATACACAAGAAGCGATCTTTGTGTTGGCGAGGGAAGTTGAAGCGTAGGCGTTCGGTATTGCGGTCGTCGTCGGTCCAAATTATTAGGTCGTCGCCATCGCTGTTTGCAGGGAAGTGACCCCACGCGACCGAAGGCACCAGGAGATCTTGTTCCTTCGCTATCGCAAGCTGTTCACGCAGTGTTGGGCGGACGCGATCCTTGAACACGGTGTCGGTCTCGCCAGCAGTCGGTTTGAACTGCCATTGATTTCGAAATAGAGCCGTCTCGTTGATGTAGGCCGCGATGTCGTCGAGAGGGATGCCCTTTGCGACCTGACTACCAAGGAATGGCGGCTTGAACACCGTGACATCGGTAGCGACATCGGATCGTTCCGGGATTTCAACGGCTTCTTCGGTCCTTTGGCTCTTGCGTGGCGGCAACCTTCGTCCACCGGCTTCGCGACCAAATGCGTCGTCCGTATCACCGGTGCGCTTCAACTCCATCAGGCGGTCCATCGTCGACAGACCTTCGAACGCATCTTTTCCGTAGAAGACGCGCCCTTCGTAAACCTCGCGGAGATCGACCTCTACATAGTTGCGCGTGAGCGCTGCGCCACCCAACAGGATTGGCGTCGCTGAGAGCGCGCGGTCGTTCAGTTCTTGAAGGTTCTCGCGCATGATGATCGTGCTCTTTACGAGCAGTCCGCTCATCCCGATGGCGTCAGCGCCGACCTCGATGGCCTTTTCGATCATCTCGGCTATACCGATCTTGATGCCGAGGTTATGAACGGCATAGCCGTTGTTTGTGAGGATGATGTCGACAAGGTTTTTGCCGATGTCGTGGACATCTCCCTTGACCGTAGCCAAGACCACAGTGCCCTTGCCGCCACTCTCATCTTTTTCCATGTGCAGTTCGAGATGGCTGACTGCCGCCTTCATTGTCTCGGCTGATTGCAGAACGAACGGAAGCTGCATCTCGCCGCGTCCGAAAAGATCGCCGACAGTTTTCATGCCTTCGAGCAGTACATCGTTGACGATCGCGAGAGCGTTCATTGAGGCGAGTTGCTCGTCGAGATCTGCTGTGAGGCCGTCACGATTGCCATCGACGATGCGACGAGAAAGGCGTTCAGTTACATCGAGGTCGTAGAGGTCCTCGCGTTCGGTTGCGTGGGCATCGACGCCTTCGAACAGAGCGATGAAATCTTGTAGCGGGTCGTAATTTTCACGGCGACGATCGTAAATAAGGTCGAGAGCAATCTCTTTTTGTTTGTCGTCGATCTTGTGCATAGGCATAATCCGCGCAGCGTGGACGATTGCAGCATCGAGGCCAGCCTGCATGCATTCGTGTAGGAACACACTGTTCAGAACATGCCGTGCGGCTGGCTTCAGGCCGAAGCTGACGTTCGACAGACCCAATACCGTCGAAGCGCCAGGCAACTCAGCTTTGATGCGGCGAATTGCTTCGATGGTTTCGATGGCGTCGCGGCGCAAGTCTTCTGCGCCTGCAGACAGCGGGAAGGTAAGCGGATCAAAAATAAGGTCGGTGGGCGCTATCCGGTACTTCTCCGTTGCTAGCGCGTAGAGACGATGCGCGACTCTGAGCTTCCAGTCGGCATCTCGAGCCTGGCCTTCTTCGTCGATGGTGAGGCAGATGACCGCTGCGCCGTATTCGGCCGCGAGCTTGAAGACTTGGTCCATCCGCTTTCCGTCGGCTTCGCCCTCCTCGAGGTTCGCCGAGTTCAGGATTGCCTTTCCGCCGTGGTGCATAAGACCGGCCTCAAGCACCTGAGGCTCAGTTGAGTCGAACACGAGTGGCAGGCTTGCCTGGGTTGCAAACCGTGATGCGATCTCATTCATGTCGACGCTGCCGTCGCGGCCGACATAATCGACACAGACGTCGAGGACGTGCGCGCCCTCTTTGACCTGTTCGCGTGACATCGCGACACAGGTATCCCAATCGGCTTCGAGCATCGCGTCGCGGAACTTGCGCGATCCGTTGGCGTTAGTGCGTTCGCCGATTGCGAGGTAAGAGAGTTCCTGTTGGAATGAAACGTGCGAGTAGATCGAAGAGCAGCCTGGCTCGAATTCTGGCGTGCGTTGCACAGGGGCCCTGTCTGACCCGAGTCGGTCTACAACAGCGCGCATGTGGGCAGGTGTAGTGCCGCAACAGCCACCGACGATGTTGAGTCCGAACTCAGTAACAAAACGTTCGTGTGCGTCTGCGAGACCTTCTGGTGTGAGGTCGTAATGCGTGTGCCCATCGACGATGCTCGGAAGGCCAGCATTCGGGAGACATGACAGCATGGTCCGCGAATGTTGCGCTAGGTAACGCAGGTGCTCAGTCATTTCAGTCGGCCCCGTCGCGCAATTGAGGCCAATTACGTCTGGGCGCATCGCCTCAAGAGCAGTGAGGGCGGCGCCAATTTCTGACCCGAGCAGCAAACGCCCGGTGGTCTCGACGGTTACCTGCACCATGATCGGGACTTCAATCCCCGTTGCTTTCATCGCGCGTCGTGCCGCGATAATTCCGGCTTTGCACTGCAGCAGGTCTTGAACCGTTTCGATCAGTATTACGTCGATGCCGCCAACGAGCAGAGCTTCGATTTGGCCCTGGTAGCCGTCACGCAACGGAGCGAATGGAATGTGACCGAGAGAAGGCAGTTTGGTGCCAGGTCCGATGCTCCCGATGACGAAGCGCGGTCTGGAGTCAATTGCGGCATGCTTGTCGGCGACTTCGCGCGCAATCTTCGTCGCAGCAATGTTGATCTCGGCGGCTTTGTCAGCGATGTTGTACTCGTTGAGGACTAGATCGAATGCACCGAAGGTTGCCGTCTCAACAGCGTCTACCCCAGCGCAGAAGTAGTCATCGTGCATAGCAGCGACCAAGTCAGGGCGCGTGAGCACGAGCAGTTCATTGCAACCCTCAAGGTCTGGTCCACCGAAGTCATCGGCTGTCAGGTTCTGATCTTGCATCCATGTGCCAAAGGCGCCATCGAATACAAGAACGCGCTTGGCGAGGGTTTCAAGGAATAGAGACATCGTTGTCAGGCTAGTTGTAGGCGTGAAACCAATAACGCCTCGGACGGTAGAGTCCCACGCAGTGAAGGTCTACACAAAAACCGGAGACGACGGTACAACTGGGCTGTTCTTTGGTGGTCGCGTCAAGAAGAATGCGTTAGGGCCGAGCGCGTATGGCACGGTCGACGAAGCCGTGAGTGCAATAGGTGTCGCACGCGCTGAGACGCCTATTGAGTCAGAACTGTGGAACATGTTGTTGCAGTATCAACGCGAGTTGTTCGTGGTTGGAGCTGAATTAGCCACGGCTCCAGAAAACCGTAAGAAGCTTCAAGACGGAATAACTCGGGTTAGTGCGGCGATGGTGTCCGCGATGGAACCAGTGATCGATGAAATAACAGGCCGGTTCGACCCTCCGACGGAGTTCGTGCTTCCAGGAGAAGGCAAGGTCGGCGCACTCCTAGATGTCGCTCGCGTTGTTGTGAGGCGCGCAGAAAGAGATTGCGTAGGCGCTACCCAAGAAGGCTGGCTCGAAGCACAGAGCCAGGTCGTCCCATATCTAAATCGGTTAGCAGATCTGCTTTGGACGCTCGCTCGTTGGCAAGAAGGCGCGTGGCGGGCTGCTAGAACCGGCGAAGCCCACGCGCAAGAATCAAAATAGAAACGCGTTCACACGGAGGTATCGGTGGCAATCAAACTCAACACATCGAGCGTTGCTCCTGCGAAGGCTCGCGTCGACATGCTTGTGGTCGGCATGTACAAGGGACGCAAGGCAGGCCCTGGTTCTGATATCTGCGATAAGTCGTCACTAGTGCTGCTTGAGGCAGTCGGATTCAAAGGCGATGCTGGCGAGATTGCAACTGTTACGGCAAGTGGTGTCGCAGCTAAGTGCATTGTGGTCGCCGGGCTTGGAGACAAGTCGAAACTCGATGCGAACGCGATTCGCGAGGTCGCAGCAGCAATAGCCCGACGCGCAAAATCCGTGAAGACTGTCGCGACGACCGTATTGACTGATGCCGACAAGGCCATGGGTGCAGCCGAAGCGGCGCAGGCCTTCGCTGAAGGCACTGTGCTCGGTGGATACGAGTACCTCAAGTACAAGAGCGAAGCGACGGCTTCGACACTTAATTCTGTGACGGTGCTAGGGGGCTCAGCCAAGAGCTCAAGCGGCCTAGCGAACGGCTCGACCATCGCAGCTGCAGTAATCACAGCGCGCGACCTTGTCAATGAACCGGCTGCGGGGCAGTCGCCAGCGGCATTCGCTGCTTTCGCTCAACGCGTGGCTCGCAAGGCGGGGCTCAAGTGCACGGTGTATTCCGGTGCGCAGCTCGAAAAGCTTCGCCTAACGGGCACAATCACGGTAGGCAGCGGCTCGGTACGCGGACCGCGCTTCGTCAAGCTTGAATATTCAACTAAGGACGCTCGCACGACCCTTGGCTTCATTGGCAAGGGCGTCGTGTTTGACAGTGGCGGACTCTCGCTAAAGCCGTCCACTGGGATGGAACAAATGAAAACCGACATGGCAGGAGGGGCAGCAGTTCTTGGGGCGATGTCGGTTCTTGCGACGCTCGGAGTTCGGGCGAACGTCGTTGGCTACATCCCACTCGTCGAGAACATGCCGTCGGGTAGCGCCTACCGCCTTGGTGATGTCATTCGCTATCGCAACAACAAAACCGTCGAGGTCATGAACACAGATGCCGAGGGTCGGTTGATTCTCGCTGACGCGCTGGCGCTAGCTGCCGACGACGGCGTTGACGCGATGATCGATCTTGCGACATTGACCGGCGCATGTGTCGTTGCTCTCGGTCCTCAAATTGCCGGACTCATGGGCAACAATCAAAGCTGGATCGATCAGGTGAAGTCCGCCTCTGACAATGTCGGCGAACAACTCTGGCCTTTACCGCTGCCACCCGAGTACAAGAAGATGCTCGACAGCGAGATCGCGGACATGAAGAACATAGGTGGCGCGTATGGTGGCGCGCTGACAGCAGGGCTCTTCCTCCAAGAGTTTGTCGGCGAAGTCCCGTGGGTTCACCTAGACATTGCTGGCCCTGCAAGAGCAGAGTCAGATAACGGCATCAATGTCCGTGGGGGATCTGGCTTTGGTGTAAGAACTCTGCTTGAACTCGCTCAACACTTCCACAAACCACGACGCAACTAGATGCGCCAGCCAAAGGGGATTCTAGACATGAAAGTTTTTCGCGATAGTCGGTACGGCCGAGTGTCGGCGCTACTGGTGGTTCTTATCCTCTTAGCGGCCGCATGCGGTGGTGGCTCATCGAAGAAGGGCCTAATCGAGTACACAGAAATCGATGACCAGCGCGGCAAGTCTCACGTCGTCATTGACATGACAGACAACGCATTCGGTCCCCAGAACGTACGCGTCGACCCAGGCACCACTGTCGAGTTTGTCAACAAGGGCCGCGCAGCGCACCAGATTGACGCGAACAACCAGGACGGATTCGGGATCGGTTTTGGTTCTGATGGTGTCGTCAAGGTCAAGGAAAAATACGAGTTCACATTTGATGAGCCTGGTACCTACCGGTACTTCTGCAAACTTCACGGCTCGACTGTCGCAGGCATGATCGGCGCGATCGTCGTCGGCGACGGCCCGCTCGACGAAGTCCCGACGGCAAACACGCAGGCATCTAAGGAAGAAACTCTGCGAGTACCGCAGGACTTCCCAACGATTCAGGCTGCTGTTGATGCATCCAAAGTTGGCGCGCTCATACTTGTAGACAAAGGCACATACAACGAAGCAGTAGAGGTCAACCCTGGTCACGAGAACATCACGATTCGCGGCGTCGATCGCAACGAAACGATCCTCGATGGCGAGTTCTCTGAAGAACGTCCAAATGGGTTCAAGGTCTTGGCCAACGGTGTCGCTATCGAAAACTTGACAGCCATGAACTACACGACTAACGCTTTCTATTGGATTGGCGTCACCGGTTACCGCGGTTCGTATCTCAACTCATATCGCACCGGGGACTACGGCGTGTATGCCTTCGACTCGACCGATGGACAACTAGACAACACTTACGCCGCAGGATCTGCAGACGCAGGTTTCTACATTGGTCAGTGTTACCCGTGCAATGCGGTCATCGACAATGTTGTCTCCGAGTGGAACGGTCTTGGCTACTCGGGAACCAATGCTGGAGGCAACCTGCTAATCGTCAACTCTGTGTGGCGTTACAACCGCGCCGGAATTGTGCCGAACAGTGGCACCGGCGAAACGATGTGGCCAGAGCGCGAGACAACAATTGTTGGCAACCTCGTGTACGGCAACAACAACGACAAGACGCCAGCGATATCGATTGCAGAGACTGCGATAGGTAACGGAATATTGCTCGCTGGAGCTAACGACAACATCGTTGAACGCAATATGGTGTTTGACCACGACATTTCTGGTATCGCAACTATCCCGCTGCCGGAAAAAGTTCTCGACCCAGAGAATCCCGCTGCGATCGACTTCGATGCCACGGGCAACTCCGTTCGTGACAACGTACTTTCAGACAATCGTGTTGCCGACTTGCTCAACGTTAAGAACATCACCGAACCAGCTGACGCTGGTGGTAACTGCTTTACAGGCAATTCGTATTCGATCAGCATGCCGATCGACATTCAGATGTTGCTGCCTTGTGACGGCGAGCCGGTAGGCACATACGAAGCGCCGCTCGCGAAGTTCATAGAACTTTTCACTGCAGCTAAGCCAGGAGCACCCGACTACAAAGACGCAGAACTACCCGAGATGCCGATCGGCGAAAACATGCCAGACCCGCTTGGCTCGCCAGCACAACCAGCGACACCAGAGAATGTTCCTTACGCAGTTGATCTAACAGTGATTGTCGTGCCGCCTAAGCCATAGGCGGCTACGGCACCACAACGATCTTGGTTCCGACGGGCGTGAAATCCCAGACGACCTTGACGTCTTGCTGATTCATGCGCACGGGTCGTCGCACGAATTTTGCGGTAATTTCGCTCGGGTCCGTGGGGTAGTAGCCCAATATTTCAGCGCAAGGCTGTAGCGATTTCTACTCGAGCTGCCGCGATTGCTGGGGCGAGTGCGCCAAAGACTGTCGCGCTCAAGCTCACGATTAGAGCGAGTATTGCAGAGCCCCACGGAAAATCAGGCCGGTTCACCAAGGGAAAGACGCTTAGCCCAGGCACTATGCCCGACACGACTAGGTAGGCCACCAATATCGCAGTTGTTGCGACGAGTGCTCCGAGTACTGAGCTAGACCCAAGTATCAACAGAAACACTCGTCTCCGGCTGAAGCCGACAGCTAGTCGTACCGAAAGCTCGCGTTGCCGTTCGCGGATGCTCGCTAGTCCGATGTTGGCCATACCGACGATCGCGACGACGAGAGTGATCGCAGTAGCGGCGAAGAAACCAAGCTTAACTGTGTCGAGTCCGAGGCCCATGTGTTCGCCATTGTCATGACGTGACAGTTCGACCGTTGGGGTCCGTTCGTTGCCATTGCCCGAATAGTCGGAAATCACAACACCGGAATCGACAACAGCCACGGAGACTGCTTCTTGCAAGGTTTCGAGGCCGACCCCAGGGGCGTGCACGTATAGGTCGCCATGGTTCCCCTCCCTTGAAACTGGATCGAAATGCAAGGTCGATGCGAGAGGCATGTAGGTACGAGCCACACGATTGCCGTCGTCGACGACTCCGACGACACGGAATGCGATCTGTTGCATGCCTTGGGATGATTTCGCAATCAAATTGGTGCCGACGCCACCTACTTGTGCAGCTGCGATGCTGTTCACCACGATCGTCGGTGGGTAGACGTCGGAATTCGGTGGGTCTAGCCATTGTCCTGCTAGCAGTGGCATACGGCGTATGCCGCGGAGTTGGCCGGCTGTGAGGGCAGTGCCGTCGATGAAGTTCGTGGGATCGTTGGCAGCGGATACTTCTATCGCGCCAGACACGTCGATTTCTAATGCCCAGTAGCCGTTGTGGCTCGATCCAACGCGATGGTCGAGAGCGCGTTCAAATGACTCAAGTTGCGCGACTGTCAGTTCGGAGAGGTGTACGAAGCCCTGTGCCGTCACTGCACGACCGTTGGCTTGTTCATCCCTCGCAACGATCGAGTCGCGCGCTATTTCGCCGTATACGGCCACTCCGACAATGGCTAGTACTGCGATAAAGAGGCTGATCGCGCTCATGAGAGTGCGACTCGGGTGGGCGCGTAGGTCGCGCCATGAGTCAATTAGAAGTGTCACGCAGCAGCTCGCCGTCGTGAAGCAGATATCGGGTGTCGGCCCGTCGTGCGATCTCAGGATCGTGGGTAACCAAGACCAGTGATGTCTGAGCTGCTCGGACGCGATCGACGAGCATCTGCAGAACCGCTTCGCCGGTCTCTACGTCGAGCGCTCCGGTCGGCTCATCTGCGAGTACGAGTTTTGGTTGCGTGACTAGTGCTCTAGCAATCGCTACGCGTTGCTGTTCGCCTCCTGAGAGATGCGCCGGTGCAGCGTCGGTACGGTCGCCGAGCCCGAGTTCCGCGAGTGCTGACTGTGCCATTTCTCGATGCTTTCGTGCGGGTACCGAACGTGAACTCATCAATGGCAAGCTGACATTTTCCCATGCGGAATGACTCGCGATCAGCGAGTAGTTCTGGAAGACAAAGCCAAGATGGGACCGACGCGCTGTCGCGCGTTCTGTGTCTGTCAACTCGCCTGTAGCGACGTCGCCGATTGATAGCGCTCCGGTCTGGGGCCGGAGTAAGAGCCCGAGAATCGAAAGTAGTGTCGTCTTGCCACTGCCGGATCTGCCTTGTATCGAAATGAACTCGCCGGGTTGCACGACGATGTTGACATCTTTGAGTATCGGTGATGCCATTCCATCGATCTGGTGAGTGAGTCCTGTAGCGCAAAGAGTCGCAGTCATTTTTCGTCGCCGACAAGCAGGGGAGCTGTCGCTGTGATCCTCTCGCCTTCTTCTAGGCCAGATTTGATTTCGACGAATAGACCGTCAGTGACACCGAGTTCGACGCTGCGCAGCGACTTCGCGCCGTCGGCACCAACGACCATCACTTCGCCCCGGTCGACTGTCCCCGAAACTGCCCCTACGGGCACTAGGACAACATTCGTAGCCTGTTCGCCTTCGAGCATCACTGATGCTTTGACACCGTCAAATACGCGTACGTCGTGTGGCACTACACAGGTAAATGGTCGCGCCGCCTGACCGCCTTCGTCACCTTGGGAGTCAGACGGTAACTGCAGTATCTGACAGTCAAAAGGCCCTGGCCCTTCGTGGATGATGCCGCGAGAATGAACCACGTCTGAGAACAACCGGTATTGGGCGTATCCAGAAATTTCGGCAGCAATCCCGAACCCGTTTAAGCGAAACTCGGCAAGAGGTAGTCCTTCTGGCACGACGGTCCCAGACGCAGCGAGCCATCGCACGAAGGTCGCATCTACAGGCACGGACACCGCGATTCCGTCAACAGTTGCGATGGATGCTGATTTTGCGACCGAGTCGTTGCGACGTAACGCAGCGTGTGAGAGCAGCCCACCTGCTGGTGCCTCAATAGTGAACAGCGAGTTACCACCCACGTAGCCCTCGATGCTGAGGGTCGCCACAACATCGCCGCGCTCGGCTGTCACAGTCTCTGAACTCGGCGCATCTCGGTCAGGTAGTTGCGCCTCAGCGGTCTGAGAGTCGCGACCCATTTGCCCGCCGACATAGCCAGCAGCGAGAGCGACAACGCATACCAACAGGGTCAGGCGTATGCTCGCTGGAAACCTCTTTGTCGTCGGGGTGCTCAACGCTCCTCCTTGACTCTGCGGTCACGATTCGTGCAATTTGTCTCGAAGTCGGATGCCATTGGCGCGAGATCGCCCAATTTCGCTTTGGCGAGCATCGCTTCATATGACGTATGGCTGATAGCGTCCATTTTCTCGTAAGTGACGAAGTCAGCGAACTTCTCAATTTCTGCGATTGCTGTCTTCACGTCGGCTTCGTTGGTTGCTTGAACTGACACCAACAACCCCATTCGCGACGCTCTCATAATCGCTCGTTCATCTTTCTTATTCTGTCGACATCGGATGGTCGCTACAGGCAACGAATCGGAGTGTTCAACCACCTGGATGGTTGCAAGCGGCCGACTCAGCTGCATTCATTTCGGTCATGTCGCCTAGTCGGGCACTAGCTAGGTATGACTCAAACATTTTGTGACCGTTGTCGTCCATCCACTTGTACGCCTCATAACCACGGAATTTTTCGATTTCACCGAGCGCGACCTCACGCTCTCGACCACTCGTATTAAGGGTGCGACCCTGCCAACTGCATAGCCACCAGAACTCGGCTTGTTGGCGCCCGACAGACAAGCCGTACATCACTGCAACGCCATCGCTGTCTTTGGCTTCAAGGCCCCAGGGTTCGTCTTCCCACACAGTCCCTGGGGCGAGCGACAGTTCGGTCGCCCGCTCGCGATAGTCGGCCACGGCTTCGGCGGCGGTGATGTACTCGGCGGCATCATCCTTGCCGCCACTCGAATCACTACATGCGGCGAAGGCGATCATGGCGAAAGTGATTACAGATAGTGCGTAATGAGTACGAGTTCTCGCACGGCGCAACGGACACTCCTTTCGAGTTGGGTAGACGACGGGCTGTTGTCTACCCAAGTGGATAACGACTTATGTTTCGGCGCTAGTAATGAATCGATCCTTCAAAATCCGTCGAAGGTCGGTCCCAGATGTTCTTCCGAGGTTTGATGCACGAGAACTGGGTCCGAAACGGTTCATTCGTCTTCTGATACTCGCCAATCTTCTGGTCTGTAGCGATCGGCGGAAAATATTTGGTAACCGAGTTCTTGCCGGTATTGACGTATTTGACTCTGAATTTGACCCCAAGCTTGCCTACAGATGTGAGGTTCAGCCAGATCGATGACCCGGGGGCAGTCACGTACCGGGTGTTCTCAGACGTTGCCCAGCTGCAGGGAGAGTCCCAGGTCGTGGAACCCTCAATTGGATACCAGTGTCCGTCGTGGGCTTGTGCTTCTTGTATTGGTAATGCCGTTAGGAGTGAGACTGCCGCTAGGGCGAGTACCCCCCCCCGAATTTTTCCTGCTCTTGTCGTAGTCCTGAATTTCTGGGTTATCACTGTCATTTGATTTCTCCCTTGTTGATGACACCCCACGTGTGATTGCTGTCGCATCTTTACCGCCGGCAGACAGTTTGTCAAGGATAATTTACCTAGGTGGCTTTATTTATTTGGCCTGTAAGGAGCCTCACGACTCTTTGGCTCCAGAGTCGCGTCTAGCCACAGCTGCTACAAGCCGGGCCTCGCGGAACTCCTTGTACGAACAAAACCGTAGATAGTTACGGCACCACAACGATCTTGGTTCCGACGGGCGTGAAATCCCAGACGACCTTGACGTCTTGCTGATTCATGCGGACACAGCCATGTGAACGCGGTGTGCCTAACTGTGCGTCGGTCTGTATCGGGGTGCCGTCGGATCTAAGAGGAATGCCGTGGAAACCAATCCACTTGCCGCTACTCGCGTGAAAGAAGCGACTCATGTACGGCAGGCGCAGCGATCCAGAGGTTGAGTTCTCTGACTTGCTGGCTATGAAATAGGTGCCCGCGGGTGGTGCTCCAGTTCGACCTGAAACTAGGAAGCTGTTGCGTACCCCGCCGGTCGCCTCGATCAGCCAGATGCGCTGCATCGAGTTTGAATAGACGACTCGATAGCCACTACCAGAATCTGCTGGCACTGCGGGGAATGGCGAAGTGGTAGCTGCCCAATACCCCTGTCGTGAGGCTGCGATGTCTAAGCCCAACTTCGGCACTTCGTTTGCTCGACCAAGTTCTGTTGCGTCACCGTACTCAACGACGTTGCCGTCACGCCCGAGTACCCAGTAGCCACGACCGGTTGTTGTCTGAGCAAACGCCCGTGCCGGCGTTGACGTTTTCTTGTGCCGGCGCGGGCGCATCGCATCGCCGAACACGTAGAACGATCCCGATGAGTCGAGCAATGTGTAGCCAGCACCTGTAGGGCTAACAGCAATATCGACAACGTTGGGCGGTGTGAAAATTGTGCGTGCCCGCCCGAGGTAAGGCGCGTCACCGAATGGAAATACCCGCCCGGCTTTGGTCGTTAGGTAGTAGCCGTTGCCTGATGGAGTTCGCGCCATCGCCACGACCTTGAGCTTCGGGCGCTTGTTGCTAAGTGAGCCGAGCCAAGCAGCGTCGCCGAAGTTGTACACGCCACCAATGGAACTCACGATCCAATAACCATTGCCGGTGCTTGTGCCGACGATGTCTACGGCTTCTCCCGGCATCGGGAACTTGGCCGCAGATCCGAAATGTTTGGCTGGCCCGTGAGTAACGACTCTGCCCGCAGCGGTCACGGACCAGTAGCCCTTACTCGATGGATCGCCAGCGATTGCCACGGTCTGAGATTTGCGAACAAGATTCGTTGGGCGGAGGCGTGGCGCATCGCCGTAGGCCTTGATCGTTGGAGGCACTACCGGCGCAGCGACTTCAGGAGTTACTACCGGAACGGCTGCTGCCGCACTCGCGCCTGCGAAGGCCACAATGGCGACAACGGCAAGTGACGCCAAACCTTTGGCCATACGGCCCATATAGACAGTATGAGCGATAGGTCAAGTGGAACACTCAGTGTGTTTCGGTCGTCCCGTCCTTGAGCACCGCATGTGGCATGCAGTATTGGTCGTATTCGAAGATCACGATTTCGGAGCCAGGGGAACAGGTCGGGCACTTCGGATCATGGCGAACCTTGAATGTTCGAAACGATGTCTCCAATGCGTCGTACGCAAGGAGCCTTCCGATGAGTGGGTCGCCGAGGCCTAAGAGAATCTTGATTGTCTCGAGAGCCTGCAAACTTCCGATGATGCCAGGCAGCACACCGAGAACTCCAGCTTCGGCGCAACTCGGGGCGAGTTCCGGTGGCGGAGGTTCTGGAAGTAAGCATCGGTAGCAAGGACCGTTGTAAGGGTCGAACACGGTTACTTGGCCCTCAAATCGGAAAATCGAGCCATGTACGACCGGAATGTTCTTCATCAGCGCGGCATCGTTGAGCAGATACCGAGTGGGGAAGTTGTCTGTACCATCGACAATCACGTCGTAGCCACTGATGATGTCGAGCACGTTGTCTGCGCCGAAACGAACGTCGTACGTGACGACATTGACATCTGGGTTTAGTGATGTGAGAGTGCTCTTGGCGCTGTCTACCTTGCGGTGACCGATGCGCTCCATGTTGTGGAGGATCTGGCGCTGCAAGTTTGATGCGTCGACGACATCCATGTCGACTATGCCAAGTGTGCCGACACCAGCAGCGGCGAGGTATAGCGCAGCAGGTGAGCCGAGGCCACCTGCACCGAGCAACAGGACTTTTGATTCGAGAAGTTTCTGTTGTCCATCTTCGCCGACCTCGGGCAGAAGTATGTGTCGGTGATAGCGATTGCGTTGCTCAGGGTTCAAGACCGCTGGCGTAATCCACGGCCGCCCCTCGTTTTTCCAACGACCGAATCCACCCGCCATCGAGATGACATTGGTGTAACCGAGGTCTTGCAGGGTCTTGGTCGCGAACGCCGAACGCACGCCACCGGCGCAATACACGACGATTTCTGTCGCTCGGTCGACGATCTTGCTTTCGACCTGACTTTCGAGATGCCCGCGGGGGATGAACACGGAACCGGGGATCATGCCTTGTTCGAACTCGTCTAGCTCTCGAACGTCGAGGAACGTCGCTTGGCCGATGCGTTGTTCGGCGCCGATCGGCTCGATCTCAGAGATCTGGTTCTTGGTCTGTGAGAGCAGCTCGCGAAAGTTGGCCATGTAGGCGCTCCAGTAGGAGGGGTCGGGAATATCTAAATCCTACTTGAAAGGTCGCATTTCGACAACATCGCGGTGTAGAGAGGTGTTGCGGGGCGAGATACCGAGAGCGACGGGGTACCTCGCCCCGTTTGTCGGCTCGCACGAGCTTCCGGGGGGTATTCGGGGGCGTGCGAATCGAATGCGAGGCTTGGGGATAGTTGTTACGCGAGTGCGTCTAGCTTGGCCGAAGCAGCCTCGGCGCTCAGATGGCTCTGCCAGGCCCAAGTAACGGCTTCTTGTGCAACTCTTGGTGGAAAACCTGTCATCGTTAGGAACCGTTCGACAATGTCGCGCTCGCTGCCTTGTTCGAAGAGAATGAAGGCCCGCGCACGTGCCCGACGTCGGATGTTCTCGTGCGGTGGTCGGGATTTCTCGGCCGTTAGCCACTGGTCATAGGTGTGGCGCAGCGGTTCGGGCAGGCGTTTGAGCTGGCGTGACTGCACTGGTGGCAGGTTGCGACGGACGATAAAGGTGTCGGTGTCTGGGCTACTCGCGAAGCCGAAGTTGATGAGCCTGAGCAGCGATCGACGCAACGGCGCATTCGGCGATTCCCTCGTGCCGAGACCGAGTAAGCCTGAAGCTGTAGCGGTTTCGAGACAGAAGCCGTCTGGTTCGCGATCGAAGCGGTCGGCTAGATGGCGCAACATGAGGACGCACGTAGGCCCGAGGGTTGGGAGCCAGAAGGTCTCGACGTAGTGGCTTCGTGGGTCATGACCGAGAGTGTCGACCACGGGGTCAGCCCAGGGCAAAATTCGTACTGTGCACTGCGCTGTCTGGGTGGTGTCTGTCATAGATCAGATTGTGTCATATCCTGTCAAGTTGTGTCAAATCATATTTTTGCACCATCGATTGGCCTCTGTAATAGGCCAGCCTTCTACCCTGTAGTCAATGACCGACGCACAGGGCCCCTCAAACGCCAGCTGGCATGCCGCAGCCAGCAAAGAACTAGGTGGCAAAGATCCCGACATGCTCACATGGCAAACGCCAGAGGGCATCGTAATAAAGCCTCTATACACCGTTGACGACACCGATGACCTCAACGTGACCGGTGGCCTGCCAGGCTTTGCGCCTTATGGCCGCGGGGTGAGGGCAACGATGTACGCCAACCGCCCGTGGACAATCCGCCAATACGCGGGATTTTCGACTGCCGAAGAGTCAAACGCTTTTTATCGTGCCAATCTTGCAGGTGGTCAGATGGGCCTCTCCGTGGCTTTCGACTTGGCTACACATCGCGGCTATGACAGCGACCACGACCGCGTCGTCGGCGATGTAGGCAAGGCAGGCGTAGCGATCGATTCGGTCGAAGATATGAAGATTCTGTTCGCCGGAATTCCGCTCGATCGCATGAGCGTCTCGATGACAATGATCGGCGCGGTACTGCCGGTTCTCGCGTGTTACATAGTCGCCGCCGAGGAGCAGGGTGTCGATCCCAAGTTGTTGAGTGGCACTATCCAGAACGACATTCTCAAAGAG